>Ga0193716_1000009_pt1:0-230000 | contig 233160 bp, 218 predicted proteins | sample U2c1metaG_FD_145901 | JGI IMG/M metagenome (GOLD analysis project Ga0193716, IMG submission 145901) | Soil microbial communities from a riparian zone of the East river system, Colorado, United States - U2c1 | ecosystem: Environmental > Terrestrial > Soil > Riparian zone | place: USA...
CAAAGGTAGGCTTGCAGGTAGGTATCCTCGGGATTCAAAGCCCAAGGTCAGACGTGCAGCTTCCCGCACCGAGAGGTGATGGAACAGCGCCGGTCGAAAGCTTGTCCACTCCAAGCCACGATGCCGCACGTCCCAAAGACGTGCGGCTATCGGCGCGCGCCCTATCCTCCCCACACCCGTCATTCCCGCGAAAGCGGGAATCCCGCTTTCGCGCGGATGACGGAAAGTTCCTTCTACTCTGCTTGACAGAGTCCTCTAGTACAAATACTCTGTAACTCAGAGTTCTCTAAGGAGCGATTCGCATGACCGTTACCAGAAGCGATGCAGCCGGAGCGCTGCGTGACATCGAGCAAGCCCAGACCCGTGCGGGCGAAATGCGCGGCTATCGCCACGCGGCGCCGTACCTGATCGGCTGGGGTCTGATCTGGGCGGTCGGCTATACCTTGATGGCGGTCCGTCCCCAGCCGGAATGGGGCTGGATCTGGCTCCCGCTCGATGCTGCGGGCATCATCGGATCGATCCTGCAGGGGCGCAGCGACAATCGCGGCGGCACGCAGGCCGTGGCCAATTGCGGCATGCGGATCCTGCTCGGCGTCCTCTTCACCGCCTTGTTCATGGCTGCGACTTACGTGCTGTTCGCGCCCGCCACGGTGGCCCCCTTCATCGTCTTCCCCGGACTGATCGCCGGCGCGATCTACGTCGCGATCGGCCTCGCCTGGCTGCCGCGCATGGGCTGGATCGGCTTCGGCATCTTTGTGCTGAGCATGGCGGGCTATCTCTTCTTCCGCGAATGGCTGCTCTACTGGATGGCAGCGGTCTGCGGCGGCGGCTTGATGCTGAGCGGCCTCTGGCTGAGGAATGCGTGATGAGCGCGCCGGACGAGATCATCCACCAGTCGCTGCGGCTCAAGATCATGGCGACGTTGAACGTCGGATGCGCCGACGGGCCGATGGAATTCACCCGGCTGCGTGGCCTGCTCAAGGCGACCGACGGCAATCTCGGCAGCCATCTGGCGACGCTCGAAAAGGCGGGCTACGTCACGATCGATAAGGATTTCGTCGGCAAGAAGCCCCGCACTCGGGTCGCGATCACGCCCGCCGGCGCCAAAGCCTTCCGCGGCCACGTCGCCTATCTGCGCGAAGTACTGGATAGCGTGTGACGCTCAGGCGAAGCGCGACTTGAGCTCCAGCATCGCGATCGCGGCCTTGGCCGCCTCGCCGCCCTTGTTCTTCTCGTTCGGCTTGGCGCGGGTCAGCGCCTGGGTTTCATCCTCGACGGTGAGGATGCCGTTGCCGATCGGAATGCCGTCGAGCGTTAGCGCCATCAGCCCGCGCGCGCTCTCGTTCGACACCACCTCGAAATGATAGGTCTCGCCGCGGATCACGACGCCCAAAGCGACGAAGCCGTCATAGCGCCCGGTCTCCGCCGCCAGCGCGACCGCCGCCGGGATTTCGAGCGCGCCCGGCACGGTGATCGTTTCGTGGCTATGCCCGGCCTCCTCGATCGCGGCGCGCGTGCCCTGTAGCAAAAGGTCGTTCAGATGGGCGTAGAAGCGCGCCTCGACGATCAGGAAACGCGCCATCATTCTTGCTCCGTGCAGGGGATCGGCCGCTCGCCGACGATCGACAGGCCGTAGCCGTCGAGCGCCACCAAAGTGTGATGCGAATTGGTGAGCAGCACCATGTCCTGCACGCCGAGCTCGGTCAGGATCTGCGCGCCCACGCCATAATCGCGCAATTCCTCGGGATCCATGCCGCCCTCGCCCTTGCCGGCGGATTCGACCACTTTCGTCAGGCGCCCGCCGACCATCGGCTTGTTGAGCACGACGATCACGCCCGACCCTTCCTCGCCGATGATCTTCATCGCACCCGCGAGCAGGCCGCCGCGCTTGGAGACCTCGCCGAACATGTCGGCGAACAGGGCCTGGGCATGCATGCGGACCAACGTCGGCTGGTCCGGATCGACCTTGCCCTTGACCAAGGCGATCTGCTCGTCGCCGGTCGCCTTGTTGTAGAAGCTGATCGCGGTCCATTCGCCGCCCCAGCGGCTGGTGAATTGCGTCTCGGCGCGCTTCTCGACCAGATGGTCGTGGCGGCGGCGATAGGCGATCAGGTCGCGGATCGTGCCGATCTTGAGATTGTGGCGCTGCGCGAAAGCGACCAGATCGTCGAGCCGCGACATGCTGCCGTCGTCGTTCATGATCTCGCAGATCACGCCCGACGGGTTGAGCCCCGCCAGCCGCGCGACATCGACCGCCGCCTCGGTATGGCCGGCGCGCACCAGCACGCCGCCCTCGCGCGCCACCAAAGGAAAGACATGGCCGGGCGACACGATCGCGTCGGGGCCGTTCGCGGCATCGACCGCGACCGCGATCGTGCGCGCGCGGTCGGCGGCGGAAATGCCGGTGGTGACGCCGGTCTTCGCCTCGATCGAGACCGTGAAGGCGGTTTCGTGGCGCGTGCCGTTGCTACGGCTCATCAGCGGCAGGCCGAGCTGGTCGACCCGCGCCTTGTTCATCGCCAGACAGATCAGCCCGCGACCATGCGTCGCCATGAAATTGATCGCGTCCGGCGTCGCCATCTGCGCGGGGATGATGAGGTCGCCCTCATTCTCGCGGTCTTCGTCGTCGACCAGGATGAACATGCGGCCGTTGCGCGCTTCCTCGATCACCTCTTCGGGCGTCGACAGGAAAGCGTGGCGCAGGCGCGAAAGCTGCGGGTTAGACGACATGACGAAGCTGCTCCATCCGGCCGAGATAGCGGGCCAGCACATCGATCTCGATATTGAGCGCCCGGCCCGGCGCGACATTGCCCCAGGTGGTCATTTGTTGGGTGTGCGGGATGACGTTGATGCCGAAGCGGACGCAGCCGCCGGCCAGATCGCTCACCTCGTTGACAGTCAGCGATATGCCGTCGAGCGCGATCGAGCCCTTGGCGGCGATATAGGGTGCAATCGCGGCCGGTGCCTCGATCACGATCCGCGTGCTGTCGCCCTCGGGCGTGACTTCGACCACCGTGCCGACCCCGTCGACATGGCCGGTGACGATATGGCCGCCCAGCTCGTCGCCGACGCGCAGCGCGCGTTCGAGGTTGAGATTTGTGCCCTCGCTCCAGTCGCCCGCCGTGCGCGACAGCGTCTCGGCCGAAACCTCGACCGCGAACCAGTCGGCGCCCTTGTCGACCACGGTCAGGCACACGCCCGAGCACGCAATCGACGCGCCCATATCGATGCTGGCGGTATCGAAAGCGGTGCCGATGCGCAGGCGCGTATCGCCCTTGTGCTCGACGCCGGCGATCCGGCCGATATCGGTGATGATTCCGGTAAACATACGTCCTCGTTAGCGCCCCATCCGGGCGGAAAAGTCGAGCAACTTTTCCTGATGGGGCTGGCCGCGCTCGTAGACTTCGAGCCGGTCTATGCCAAGCATACGGCTGTCGACCAGCGTCCAGCGCCCATGCGCGTCGGCCAGCGCCGCCAATCCGATATCACCGAGCGCCGGCTTGCCCGCCCCGATCAGGATCGGCGCGCGGTAGAGCAGCAGCCGGTCGACCAGTCCAGCCGCGAGGAAGGCGGACGCGGTTTGTGCGCCACCCTCCACGAAGAGGTGATCGACGCCCTCCAGCGCCGAGATTTCAGAGGGCGACGCGATTGTCTCCGCCTCCTGTCGTGACGCGCTTAGAACAATGCGCCGGGGCGACCGCGCCTCCAGCCCCGCCAACCGCACATCCAGACTGGGTTGATCCGCCTCCCACGTCCCACGCCCGACCAAAATCGCCTCGTGGCGGCTGCGTTCGAGATGCGTATGCGCCCGCGCCGCCGCGCCCGTGATCCACCGGCTTTCGCCGTCGGCGCGCGCGATCATGCCGTCGAGCGACAGCGCCAGCTTGAGCGTGACATAAGGCCGCCCCAGCGCCTGCCGCGTCAGGAAGCCCATTATGCTCCGCCGCGCCTCGTCCGCCAGAACGCCCTCGACCACGTCGATGCCCGCCGCGCGCAGCCGCGCGAAGCCCTGGCCTGCGGTGCGCGGATCGGGATCGGTCAGCGCCGCCACCACTCGTGCCGGCCCGGCCCCGACCAGCAGGTCTGCGCACGCCGGCCCGCGCGGGCTTGGATGCGCGCACGGCTCAAGCGTCACATAGACGGTCGCGCCCTTCGCCGCGTCACCCGCCTCCGCCAGCGCCATCGCCTCGGCATGCGGACGCCCGCCTGGCTGGGTCCAGCCGCGTCCGATCACGTGGCCCTGGCGCACGATCACGCAGCCGACATTGGGATTGGGGGCGGTCCGCCCACGCCCGCGCGCGGCCAGCGCGAGCGCGGCGGCCATGAAGCGCGGGTCGTTGCTGCTCAGAAGCCGTGACTCGTCAGCGCGTCGTCGAGCTTCTTGAACTCGCGGCGGCGCTCTTCGATCGCCTTGCGCCGCTCGATCGCGTCGGCCCATTGCTGCTGCTTGATCTGGGCGTCGGTGCGGTTGGCCGGCCAGTCGGTCGCATAGACGATCTGCGGCCCCTCGGGCAGCACGCCCCAGCGCGATTCAAGGATGAAACCGGTGATGATGATTGAGGTGATCCCGATCGCGATCGCTCCGAACACCAATTTGTAGCGGCTGGTGCTGCTGAACCAGACACGCTTCACATCCGCAATCAGCACATGCGGTTTAACGGGGCGGGGATAAATCGACATGATGCGAAGATAGGACGTGCGGCTGCGGCTTGCCAGCCTCAGCTGTTCGCCGCCGTCTCGAAGCGCGCGATCGCGCGATCCCGGCCGATCAGCGGCAGCAAGGCCTTCATGTCGGGCCCATGCTCCTGTCCGGTCAGCGCGACCCGCAACGGCAGGAACAAAGGCCGGCCCTTGCGCCCGGTCTGATCCTTGAGGACGCCGGTCAGCGCGTGCCAGGGGTCCTCGCCCCAGGCTATCGTACCTGCCACGGCAGCGGCGGCAGTCAGATAGTCCCGATCGGCGGGATCGGCCGCGGGCGGGTCCACGTCATGTTCGATGATCTGCAGCCACGCCGCCGCTTCGCTCACGGTGGCAAGATTGGGCCGCACCGCCAGCCACAAAGCCTCGCTCATGCCGTCAGGCAGCCGCGCGCGCACCGCTGCGAACGGCATCTGATGGATCGTGCGGGCATTGAGACCGCGCAATTCCTCCATGTCGAACCGCGCCGGCGCGCGGCCGAAACGGGCGAAATCGATGCTTTCAATCAGCCCGTCCAGATCGGCCACCGCCTCGACCGGATCACTCGTGCCGATCCGCGCGAGCAGCGCGTTGAGCGCGATCGGTTCGATCCCGTCCTCGCGGAAGGCGTCGGCGCCGAGCGAGCCCAGCCGCTTCGACAATTTGCCCTCGCTGCCGACCAGCAAGGCCTCGTGCGCGAAGGCTGGCGCCGTCGCGCCCAACGCCGCGAACATCTGCAATTGCAGCCCGGCATTGGTGACATGATCCTCGCCGCGCACGATGTGGGTCACGCCCATATCGATATCGTCGATCACGCTCGGCAACATATAGAGCCAGCTGCCGTCGGCGCGGCGGATCACCGGGTCCGACTGCAGTTTGGGATCGAGATGCTGGGCCCCGCGGATCAGATCGTCCCACTCGATCATCGCGCCATGATCCAGCTTGAAGCGCCAGTGCGGCTGTACGCCGTCCGCTTCCAGCGCGGCACGGTCGGCATCGGACAGGGCGAGCGCGGCGCGGTCATAGATCGGCGGCAATCCGCGCCCGGCCAGGATCTTGCGCTTGAGATCCAGTTCCTCGGCGCTTTCATAGGCCGGATAGACGCGGCCGGCGGCGTGCAAATCGGCGAAGCGCGCTTCGTAGAGCGCGAACCGGTCGGACTGCCGGACGCTATGATCGGGCGTCAGGCCGAGCCAGTCGAGATCGGCATGGATCGCATCGGCGAATTCGCCGGTCGAACGCGCGAGATCGGTATCGTCCAGCCGCAGCAGAAAGCGGCCCTTATGCTTGCGCGCCCACAGCATGTTGTGGAGCGCGGTCCGGATATTGCCGACATGCAAGCGGCCAGTTGGCGACGGCGCGAAACGGGTGACGACTTCGATCATGCCCGCGCCCTAAAGGAAACGCTCCAGAGCGTCACCTCATCGCACGAACCGGGGGTCGGAAAAGGCCTCCGCTGCCATGGCGGAATAAGAATGGCTGCCCCGGCCCGTCAGAGGCACCGCCGCGAATTTGAGCGAGCAGCAGGTGCAGCCGAGCTCGTCGGTGACATGCATCTGCCAGGCTTCGCCGCGCGCGAACCGGCCAGCCCCTTCCGCGATCAGCATTTGCGACAAGCTCGCCGCGTGCAGGCGCGCCGCTTCGAGATTCGGAAGGTCGAGCTGCTCGATCGCATGCTCGAAAGTCCCGTCCTCGATATGGAATTGGAAAATGGACATGATCCCCGCGCCCGCCACCGGGAACGATCGGATCATCTTGAAATATCGTCAATAACATCGGCCGGAATGTTACAATCCTTCACCTTTTGGGCAGCGCGTGATTACTTGATCCGGGCGTGATAATGTTCGGTCGACAAAACAGGGAGGAAGGCAAAATGAGCCCATTCGAGCACGCAACATTATCGTTGCAGCATCTGAACTGGCTGGCGGTCGTAGTCGCCGCGCTGGCCGGCTATTTCCCGGGGGCGATCTGGTATTCGAAGCTCGGCTTTCTGCGGCCATGGGCGCGGGAATTGGGGATCGACATCGATAATCCGCCGGCCGGAAAACATGTCGGCGCCAAGGTCGCGATCGGCCTTGTTCCGGCTTTCGCCGCCGCGATGGTGATGGGACTGCTGCTGCACCACCCCGTGCCGATCCATCGCGGGCTGGTCCTGGGGCTGGCGCTCGCGGGCGGAATCATCTCGACCAGCTTCGCCGTGCAGTATCTCTACGAGAATCGCAGCGTGAAATTCTGGCTGATCAATTCGGGCTATCACCTGCTGCAATTCCTGATCATGGGCGTGGTGTTCGGGCTGATGGTCTGATCGCCGCGCGCTCGCCCCTTTCCCGCACGCGGCTGCGCCGCAAGGCCTTGATCGATCCAGGCTTGCGCCTTGGTCGTGAATCAAGGCCTCGCCAATGACAGAGCCTGATTCACGTCATCAGCGGAAGCGCATAGCGCTTCCACCGATAACGATCAGGCTCTAGGAGCGGTCGCAGGGAAAGGGGACGAGCCGCCCATGAAGCTGATGACCGGCAACGCCAACCGCGTACTCGCCAAGGCGATCGCCGACTATCTTGAGATCAATCTCACCGATGCCTCGGTCCGCCGCTTCGCGGACGAGGAGGTGTTCGTCGAGATTCACGAGAATGTCCGCGGCGAGGACGTGTTCGTGCTCCAGTCGACCGGCTACCCCACCAACGACAATCTGATGGAATTGCTGATCTGCATCGATGCGCTGCGCCGCGCGTCGGCCAAAAGGATCACCGCCGTCGTCCCCTATTTCGGCTATGCCCGCCAGGATCGTAAGCCCGGCCCACGCACGCCGATTTCGGCCAAGCTGGTCGCCAACCTGATCACGGTCGCGGGCGCGGATCGCGTGCTGTCGGTCGATCTCCATGCCGGCCAGATCCAGGGTTTCTTCGATATCCCGACCGACAATCTCTATGCAGCGCCGGTGATCGGCGCCGACATCCAGGCGCGGTTCGGCAAGCGCAACCTGATGGTGGTTTCGCCCGACGTCGGCGGCGTGGTGCGCGCACGCGGCCTGTCCAAACGGCTCAACAACATCCCGCTCGCGATCGTCGACAAGCGCCGCGAAAAGCCCGGCGAGAGCGAGGTGATGAACATCATAGGCGAGGTCGAGGGCCGCTTCTGCATTCTGGTCGACGACATCGTCGATAGCGCCGGCACGCTCTGCAACGCGGCCGCCGCGCTGCGCGAAGCGGGCGCCGAGGACGTCGTCGCTTATGTCAGCCACGGCGTGCTGTCGGGCGGCGCGGTCGCGCGCGTCGAAGGCTCGCAATTGTCCGAGCTGATCATCACCGATTCGATCCAGCCGCTTCAGGCGGTGCTCGACGCGAAGAAGATCCGCCTGCTGCCGATCGCGCCTTTGCTCGCCGAAGCGATCAAGCGCATCTCCGACGAAAGCTCGGTTTCGAGCCTGTTCGACTGACGTGCGCGTCCTCGTCGTCGGCGGCTATGGCTTCATCGGCCGCGCGATCGGCGAAACCTTGCTGCGACGGGGACATGACGTCGTCGGATGGGGACGATCGGCCGCATTGGGCCGCCGACTGCTGCCCGGCGCCAATTGGATCGAGGGCGATCTCGAACAGATGCGCGACCCCGCCGCATGGCATGCGGCGCTCAACGACGTGGATGCCGTGGTCAACGCCAGCGGTGCGCTGCAGGACGGTGCCGGCGGCAGTCTCGCGCAGATCCAGGGCCGGGCGATCGTTGCGCTGATCGATGCCTGTGCGGCGGCAGGAATAAAGGCTTTCGTGCAGATTTCGGCGCCCGGCGCGGCGCTTGATTCCGATACGCGGTTCATGGCGACCAAAGCCGTGGCGGACGCCCATCTAATCGAAAGCGCGCTCCGGTGGACGATCCTGCGGCCGGCGCTGGTGATCGGCCGCAACGCTTATGGCGGCACCGCGCTGGTCCGCGCGCTGGCAGCGCTGCCGATCGCCTTGACGGTGCATGGCCGCAGCCCGGTGCAATGCGTCGCCCTCGACGATGTCGCCGCCATCTGCGCTCAGGCGCTGGAAGGCGCCCTGCCTCCGCATACCGACCTGGCGCTCGCCGCCACCGAATGGCTCAGCCTGCGCGAGGTTGTCGCCGCCCATCGGCATTGGCTTGGCCTGCCTCCGGCCCGGTTCGCGTGCGACCTGCCCGCATGGTGCGCGGCCCCCTTTGCCCTGGCCGCCGATCTCGCCGGCTGGCTGGGATGGCGTTCGCCATTGCGGTCGACCGCGCTTCGCGTGATGCAGGATGGCGTGACGATCGATGCACCGCCCGCCGCTGTCCCACCGTTCGCGCCGCTCGACGCCATACTGGCGCGCAATCCGGCCGGCGCGCAGGATCGGGTTGCGGCGCGGATGTTCCTGCTGCTGCCGGTCATCCTGCTGGCGCTGGCGGCGCTCTGGATCGGGTCGGGCGTGGTCGGTCTGCTGAACACCAGCCGGGCGGCCGGGCTGATCGGCGGCGGCACGACGACGGAGCGGCTGGTCCAGGCCTGCTCCGCGATCGACCTGCTGCTCGGTGGTGCGATCCTGGTCCAAAGCTGGGCCCGGCGGGCGGCGATCGCGATGGTGGTCGTCTCGGCCGCCTATCTGATCTGCGGCACGCTCGTCGCCGGCAGCCTGTGGGCAGACCCGCTCGCGCCATTGCTCAAGATCATTCCCGCACTGGCGCTAGCGCTGGTCGCGGCCGCGATGCTGGATCGCCGATGATCTACGCCGTCCTGCTCTGGCTGCACGTGATCGGTGCGACGATCCTGCTCGGGACGGGCGCGGGCATCGCCTTCTTCATGGTCATGGCGCATCGATCGGGCTCGCCGGCGCTGGTCGCGCATGTTGCCGGGACGGTCGTTGTCGCCGATTTCCTGTTCACCGCGACCGCCGTCATCGCGCAGCCGATCACCGGCGTACTGCTGATGCAGCAGCAAGGCTGGCCGCTAACCACGCCCTGGATCGCCGCGGCCCTCGGCCTCTACGCGCTGATCGGGGCGTTTTGGGTGCCGGTCGTGTTCCTGCAGATGCGCATGCGCGATCTGGCGCGCGCCGCGGCTGCGGCGGGTCAGCCTCTACCACCGCTCTACCATCGCCTTTACCGCGTCTGGTTCGTGTTCGGCTTTCCGGCCTTCTTCGCCGTACTCGCGATCCTGTGGCTGATGATCGCCAAACCCGGCCTGCCGGGCTGATCGGCGATCAGGCCGCGACCTGGTCGCGGCCGCCCGCCTTCGCACGGTAGAGCGAGAGGTCCGCGCGCGCCATGGCGGGCGACAGGTTGGTCTCGTCCGCCAGGACGCGCGCCAGCCCGACGCTGATCGAATAAGCCGGCAGGCCTGACGTGGCCGGATCGGGAATGGCCCGGACCTGTTCCGCCAGCGCGCGCGCGTCATTCTCGTCGGCGGTCGGCGCGACCATGACGAACTCGTCTCCGCCCAACCGTACGAACACGCCGCCGCGCTCGACCGCCAGCGCCTGAACGCGACTGGCGAACGCGACCAGCACCGCGTCCCCTGTGGCATGGCCGAACGTGTCGTTGATCGTCTTGAAATGATCGATGTCGACCAGAAGCAGGCTGTTCGCGTGCGAGGCCAGTTCCCGATCGTGCTGCTTGAGCCCGGTGCGATTCCACACGCCGGTCAGCGCGTCGCGCAGGACCGATTCCTTGAGTTCGCGCAGCGCCCGTTCCCACGGCGTGGCGAGCAGGCCGAGGTTGAGCACACCCAGCAGCACCTGATCCTGCAGCATCGGCAACAGATCGAGCGTGGTCGAGCTGAACGCGCCCCACAATTGCACCCAGATCGAAACGACGTAACCGGGCCCATAAGCCAGCAGCCCGATCCCGACGATACGGCGCGGCACCGAAATATCGCCCTTGTTGCCCGCCAGGATCGCGAAGGCGCAGATCACCATGCAGGTGCCAAGCGCGACCGACCCGACGACATGACTTACAACCAGCCCGTTCGCCGCCGGCAAGAGCATCAGGGGAAGCGCGACGCCGATCGCGGTCGCCGCAATCGGGATCGCCATCCATCGTCTGAATGCCGGCAGCCGGTCGAAACGGCGCATTCCGGTTACCAGCAGGAAATCGGACAAGGCGATCAGGCCATAATTAAGCGCATTCGCTATCGGCGCCGGCATTCCGGAATCGAATTCGAAACAGAGCAGAGCAATCGCATAAATGGCGGAGCTCGCACCCCAATGAAGCAGATAGGTCTCGCTTCGCCGGCGCGCCCACAGGACGATGAAGATCGTCGCATAGGCGGCGCTCGCCAGAAGGCTGCACAGGCGCAGCGTCGGAATGTCGGGTGTAAGGAACATTGGCCGGCTTCTGCTTTACAATGACTGTCGCGGAAAGAGGTTAACGGCACCTGCAGATGCACCGTTCCGGTGCTGAACCGGTTTCAAAATCGACTCGCCTTTCGAAAGGACCGATCCGTCCCTATCGGGATGGTAACGCTATCCCCGAGGTAGCAAATCGTCCGGGCAAAACGGGCTTGCGGAACCCGAAATGGACCGCTGCGGGCACTGGGGAAACGCGGCCTATTCGGCGTTGGTCGCCGCCTGATTGCCCACATCCTCGTTCATCGTCTCGTCGTTGGCGTTGGTATCCGCCATATTCGACAATTCGGTCGCGGCGTTGACCTCGTTGGTCGCGGTCGCATCGCTCTTGTGGCAAGCACCGAGCACGAGCGCGGCGGCGATAGCACCGCCCGTCAGAACCATACGCATGTTCATGGCAATTCCCCCTATGCCGACCCGCCCCCGCGCGCCGACCAGCCAAAAGAAGCCTAAAGTCGCCCTTTTGTCCAGTTTTCTTCGTCTTCCCTGAAGCCGCCATTGCTCCCGGAGGACGAGCGCGGGCCAAAGAAAAGGGCCGCTGTCGCCAGCGGCCCTCCCCTTATTCGCCTGATCGATTGGATCAGAACTTGTAGCGTGCACCCAGCAGGTAGCGGGCCGAACCCTCCTGCAGGAAGAAGGTCTCGACCTTGTCGCGACCGTAGGTGCGGATGCCCTCCTCGGTCAGGTTGATGCCTTCGAACGACACCGAGATGTGCGGCGTGATGTCATAGCTGACATTCAGGTCGAGCTGGCCGTACGGCGCGGTGAACACCGGATTGTGGCTACCGCCGCGGTTCAGATCCGAGAGGAACTTCTTGCGGTAGTTATACGCAACACGGGCAGAGATGCCGTGCTTATCGTAGATCGCGGTGATGTTGTACGTGTCGCTGAGACCGACCAGCGCGAACTGGTTGGCCGTCGGATCGGCGTTCACGTCCGCACCCACGTCGCCACGAACCAGCGTGTAGCTGGCCGCAACGCCGAAGCCGGTATTGCCAAGGAAGTATTCACCCGCGAGCTCGAAGCCCCAGATCTTCGCATCCTTGTTGTTGATCGGCGTGTTGACCAGGAAGTTGGCCAGCGGATCGTTGGCGTCGGCGATGATGTCGACCGCCGCGAGCGTCTGGTCGACGAAGGCCTGGTTGAGCGAGCGCGTCGCCGCATTGTAGTTCGCGTTGAACGTTGCCGTCGCCGCCGCCGTGCTGCCTGCATTCTGCTGAAGCAGCGCGGTGTAGGTGAACAGGTTCACGTCGCTCAGATCGGCGCCGAGGGCCTGCAGCTGCGTCTTGGCGGTACCCGAACGGCTGCCAGGCGTGGCAGCGGTCGGATCACGCAGACCGAACAGGTTCTGGCTGACTAGGCTGTTGCCGATGAAGTTGTGGACCCGCTTCTCGAAGAAGCCACCCGACAGATAGCTGCCCGGCTTGAAGTACCATTCCAGCGACAGGTCGAAGTTGTCCGAAGCCAGCGGCTGCAGATCGGCATCGTTCTTGAAGCCGCCGGCGGTGCCGCCGAGCGTCGTCGGGCGGCCTGGCGGCGTGACGGTCGTCGACGCAAACAGGTTGCCGTAGTTCGGACGCGAGATCGTCTTGCTGAACGACATACGGCCGATCAGGTTGGGCTTGAAGTTGATCTGGAAGTCCATCGACGGGAGCAGGTTGTTATACTTGCCCTGCGCCGAAACCGCCTGCTGGTCCGCCGACTGGAAGATCGTGAAGTCGTTATCAGCCTGCCACACGATCGCGGTCGGAACGGTCTGGAGCGAGGTCGAGTGGACGGTGGTCCGCTCATACCGCGCGCCGGCCACCAGGCTGGCGTCCATGTCGCCGAACTGGCCCTTCCAGGTGAACTGGCCGTAAACCGCCCCGATATTCTCCTTCACCCGGTTGTTGGTGTTGGCATCGACGCGGGCATTGTGGCCGAGCGCGGAATAGGCAGCGAACAAGGTGTTGTAGAGCTTGGTCGCATCCTCGGTCCGCCAGCCGATCAGGCCGGCGCCGCTGGCCGCGGGATCATTGTGGTGGAACTGGCAGGCCGTGCAGAATTCGAACACCTGACCGGGCGCATATTGTTTCACGTCGCGCGGGAAGGCGTTGCCCCAGTCGCCGAGCGTCTGGGTCGTGTTGTACTGCCGCTGATCGACATTCGACCGGCGATAGTCGCCGCCGAAATCGAACCGGCTGCCGCCGCCGAAGTCCCAACCGGCATCGATCCGGCCTTCCTTCAAATTCTGGTGCTGCCACGATGCGAACTGACGATTCTGCTGCGTGCCGAGATCGCCCTCGTCCCAGACGCCGTTATTGTTGCCCTTGGTGGCATCGTTGAACGTGATCGTCTGCTTCGGGAAGCCGTTCGTCTGATCAAGCCCATAGGTCGACAGGATCGGCGAGCTGATCGCGACCGCGGTCGAGCTGACGCCATTGGGGTTGTCCGGCGAGCTCGACGCGATGCTGACGTGGCCGTCGGCCGAGATCGTGAAGTTGTCGGTCACATCCCACTTGGCGTTCAGGCCGAAATCCTTGAGCTGGCCTTTCTGCGCGCGATAGGCCTGCTCCGCGCCGCTGTCCTTGGTCGAGCCTTGCTCCACCTCGTGCAGGAAGATGGCGGTAGCGACGCCCGGATTGCTGTTGAAGGTGACCTGGTCGAACGGGCGGTTGAACCAGTTCGACGTGTCCGAACGACGCTCGGACTGCTTGTCCTGCGCGAACAGCGCATCGGCCGTGATGAGCAAGGAGTCGGTCGGCTTCCACTGGATCGAGCCCTGGCCGTTGATCCGCTCGCGCCGGTCTTCGGAGAAGTGGTAGCGGAAATCGTCGGGGATGCCGACATAGCCAGTGGTCGGCGCGTTCTTCACCACCGACGCCGCATTGATGTACGGGCCGCCGGTATTCATGAAGTCTGCGATCGGGACGATGTTCCAGCCGTTATTGGCGACCGACGGCACCGAGAAGTTGCGCTTCTGGTAGCTGCCGAACAGCGACACGCCAAAGGTCTGCTCCGGGTTGGACCAGCTCAGCACGCCCGAAACTTCCGGGGTGATCTTGGAACCGCAATGGACGCAATCGTCCGCGCTGGTGTCGTAATCGGCCTTGGCGCCGATCGAACCGCTCAGGCCGCCTTCGCGCGAATCGAGCGGCTTGCGGCTGACGACGTTGATCGTCGCGCCGATGCCGCCGGTCGGGATCGCGGCGCGGCCGGTCTTGTAGACTTCCAGCGTCTTCACGCCTTCCGCCGCCAGATTGGAGAAGTCGAACGAACGGTCGAAGCCGCCCGCGCCGTCGCCATTCTGGTCGCCGCCGACGACGGTGATGTTGGCGGCCGCCAGCTGGCGGCCGTTGAGCGTGACGAGGTTATATTGCGGACCGAAGCCGCGGACCGTGACGGTCGCGCCTTCGCCGTTGACGCGGTTGATCGACACGCCGGTGATGCGCTGAAGCGATTCCGCGAGGTTGGTGTCGGGGAACTTGCCGATATCTTCCGACGAGATCGCGTCGACGACGCCGGTTGAATCGCGCTTGATCGCGATCGAGCGCTCGAGCGAGGCACGAATACCGGTGACGACGACTTCGTCGGAGGTATCCACGGCCGCCGCCGCGGTCGGCTGTGCGGCGGTGGCGGGAGCGCCCGCTGCCTGCGCGAAAGCGACCCCTGGGGCCGCGAGCACGGTCGCGATTGCAAAAGCGGAAGCCGTGCGCGTCAGCGCCGGCGAAAGCCGTAAGCCCTTCATAGTACCTCCCTTTTACGACGCCATTCCCCGGTCGCCGTTTCTTAGACAAGCAGTGTTTTCCTGCTTATCTGCCGCCGTATCAGGATCGACATCGATGTCAATAATGCCGACGGTAGCGCTAACATGCTGCGGAGCTTCGCTTATCCGACCAACCGTGTCGGAATAGGGCCACCACGGTCCAAAACAGATGCCGGCCTCGGAGGGAAAAAGGACGGCCGCCGCGCAAGCGCGGCAGCCGTCAATGCCCGGCTGAAAATGACAGCCTGGGGGGGTATTTAACCCGGAGAGGGTTATGCCGGGGGGCTTCATCGTCGAAACCGACATCGATGTCAACTCGGGCGGAGCGCGCCGTCGCGATATTGTTGCAAGCGCGCCCGTGCACGGTAAACGTCGGACTTGTGACCGAAACGACCTCCACCGACAGCGCGACGCGTTTGTTCCGTTTATCGATCGGCGTGTTTTTCATAGGTGGGTTCCTGTCGTCGACGATCAGCCTGTTCGTGCCGCGCATGAAGCTCATTTACGGGCTCGACTTCACGCGCTCGCTGCTCGTGCAGTTCGCCTTTCATACCTCGTATCTGCTGTTCGCCTTCCCGATCGCGCTGGCGATCATGGCGATGGGTTACATGCGGTCCGCCGCAACCGGACTGGCGGTGATGGCCGGATCGTGCATTCTGTTCCTGTGGGCCCACGGATTGCACAGCTACGCGACGATCCTGCTGGCGTTGCTGGCGCTCTCGGCCGGCATCACCTTTCTCCAGATCGCCTCCAATACGGTGGTGGCGGTGGTCGGCAGTACCGAAGGCGCCGCTTTCCGGCTCAACCTGCTGCAGGCCTTCAACGCGATCGGCACGGTCGTCGCGCCTCTGGTGGCGGCACCCTACGTGCTCAGCGGTCCGAAGGCGGGCTTGCCGGCGGTCGAGGAAATCGCCCCGCCCTTCCTGTTCGCGATCCTCGTGCTGGCAGCGCTCGCGCTCGCCTTTTTCGTCTATCGCAACCTGCTCAACGGCAGCGCACAGGCGGACATGTCCGGTGCGCGCTTCGATTGGGCCGCGCTGCTGCGCAACCGCCGCCTGGTCGCGGGAACCCTGGCCATCTTCGCTTATGTCGGCGCGGAGGTCGCGATCGGGGCGCTGCTGGTCATCTACCTGGTGATGCCCGACGTGTTCGACGCGACGCCGGTCGACGCGGCGCGCCTCGTCAGCCTCTATTGGGCCGGCGCGATGGTCGGACGGCTGGCCGGCGCTTATGCCATGAAACGCGTCCGACCGGCCAATCTGCTGGCGCTGAGCGCGATCGGGGCCGCCCTCTTGGTGGGGGTGGCGACGTTCGTGCACGGCCGGGCCGGCGGCGTCGCCTTGCTCGGGGTCGGCCTGTGCAACTCGATCATGTATCCGACCATCTATGTGCTGGCCTTGCCCGATGACCCCAAGCTCGCGACGCCCGGCGGTACCTTACTATGCATGGCAGTCGTCGGCGGCGCGGTGGTGCCGATGCTGACGGGGGCGCTGGCCGATCATATCGGGCTTGCGGCGTCGCTCGTCGTACCTGCTCTATGCTATTTGTTCATCGCCGCGTTCGCGCGGACTTGTCGGGGGTCAGCGGTTTGACGGTCGTAACGATCAAGGATGTGGCGGCACGCGCCGGGGTTTCGCCCAAGACGGTGTCGCGCGTCATCAACGGCGAGGCGCACGTCCGCGCCGACAAGCGCGAACAGGTGCTGCGCGTGGTGCGCGAACTGGATTACCGGCCCAACGCCTTCGCGCGCAGCCTGTCGAGTTCGCGCTCCTACCTGCTCGGCTTCCTCACCGACGATCCGAGTTCGGGTTATGCCGCCGACGTCCAGCTGGGCGCGCTCAAGCGCTGCCGCGAACGCTCCTATCACCTGCTGGTCGAGCCGATCGACCGCAGCGATCCGCAATGGGCGCGCGAACTTGGGGGCACACTCGTCACGCTGCGGCTCGACGGCGTGATGCTGACCCCGCCTCTGTGCGACGATCCCGAGGTGCTGCAGCTGCTCGAGGCGGCCGATCTCCCTTATGTCCGGATCTCACCGAGCGGCGAGGAGGATCGGTCAGGCTATGTCCGCATGGACGATCAGGCCGCCGCTGCCGAGATGACGCGCCACCTGATCAAGCGTGGTCACAAAAAGATCGGCTTCATCAAGGGCGATCCCGCGCACAGTGCGTCGCGCAAGCGCTTCGCCGGCTTCGTCGAGGCGATGATCGCAGCCCATCTGCCGATCGATCCGGCGATCGTGCTGGAAGGCGATTTCTCGGTCCGCTCGGGCGTCGAGCTCGGCGAGAAACTGCTGTCCGGGCCCGACCGGCCGACCGCGGTGTTCGCCAGCAATGACGATATGGCGCTGGGCGTGCTGATGGTGGCGATGAAGCACCATCTGACCGTGCCCGACGATCTCGCGATCGGCGGGTTCGACGATGCGCCGACCTCGCGCCTCGCCTGGCCGCAGCTCACCACGATCCATCAGCCCAAGGCGGGGATGGCGGCGGCGGCGGTCGATATGCTGACCGATCCTTATTACCGCCAGGCCGAAAGCAGCGTCGGCTTCCGCCGCTCGCTCGATTACCAGCTCAAAGTGCGGGGCAGCACCGATCCGGCCCGCTGAACCCTAGTCGTCGGTGGGCGGAGCCTTCTTCGCCATCCGAACGAGTTTGCGCAGCCGATCCTGGCTGAGGTGCGCGTCGGTAAAGCCCACATATTCGCGGGGCCCCAGCTCGAATTGCTGCGCCTGACGCCCCGGCCAACGGACCGAAACGGTCTGCTTCGTCTCGTTGATGCCCAACATCCATTGAGCTTTCCCGTGACGATCCGTCATGAGCCGGGCGACGCCTTCAATACGGCCGATCGGCTTGCCCGCTACGATCAAATCCGCGCCCCTGGCATCGTAGCGCATTTCCGCCGTGCCTCCGCCATCGAGCGGAAGCGCGAAGACCGCTCCGCGGGAAGCAGGATGACCGGGACGGACGGTCCACTCCAGCCCGTCCTCGGCCTCGCGCACGCCCGCCAGCCGCCACGTATAATCGATCATCACCAAGGCAGCCGGCGAGTAACCGGGCGCATCCTCCTGAGTGAAGACGCCGGTCACTGGATCGATCTGCTGACGGAAGCTCGGATCGCGCAGGATCGCGTCGCACCAGGCATCCATCATCCGCGCGAATTCAGCGGTGCGGCCATAATACTCCATCCAGCGTCCGGCGCGGAGCGCGGTCAAAGCCTGCGCCGCACCACCCCAGCTATTGCGCGGGATCGGGCGCACGAACAGCGGATCGTCCATCGCCACCGACGGCAGCGGATAGGGACCCCAGAAAGCCGCGGGATTGCCGAGTTGCTTCGCCCACATCTGGTCGAACATCGCCTGATCGGGCACATGCTCGGACGCCGTGCGGCTCAATATGTCGGAGCGGACGCGGACGAAATGGCCCTGCGCGTCGAGATCGTAGAAAGCGCCGTCCTCCGCCACCCAGAGCTTGTCGATGATCCGGCGGCGCAGCGTCTCGGCAGCCTCCGCCCAGCGATCCGCCTCCCCGGTCTTGCCGAGCGCCTTCGCCATCGCCGCCATCGCCCGGCGCGCGCCGACCATCGTCGCCGACAGATCGGGACTGAGAAACGGCAAAGCCGGCAGATCGGCGTGGCGGGTGGCGTCGCGATCGGGGCAGGCATCGGGCAGGCCGCGCCAGCGCGGGCTGTTGTCCATGCCGGTGTCATAGGTGCAGAAGCCCTCGACCAGGCCGGTGCCACGCGTATCGCGATAGCGCCGCAGCCAGGCGTCCCATCGCCCGCACGCTTCATAAGCCCGCTGCAGCAGTTCGCTATCGCCCGTCGCGCGCGCCAATTCCCACGCGGTGGCGGCGATCGGCACCACTATCTGGATCTGCCCGAAGCCGCTCAAAGTGCGCCGGCGGTTGGCGGGCAATTGCCCGTCGGCGCGCTGCAGATCGAAGAAGATCAGGTGGCTGTTGCGCGCCACGTCGGGCCGGAACTTGCGATAGACCAACGCCTCATGCGGTCCGCACTCCATCCAGATGCCCCGATAGACCGAGCCTTCGATCAACACCGGGCGGCCATCGTCCGTCATCGGCCAGACGTTGCCGGCGAGCACCTGGAGCGCGCGGTCGTAGGCGAGTTGCCAGCGCGCGTTGCCGGTGTGGAACGCGGGCATGCGATCCGGGGAATATCCCGCACGTGCTTGCGACGCGGAAATCGCTACCGCCGATGCCGCCGCACCCCGAAGAAAGCCGCGGCGGTCCATGACGTCAGGGTTTCATCCCGTAACTGTCGAAATCGTCCTTCACCCCAGCTCTTATCTTGATAGCAGATTGCAGGTCGGCATCCGAATGGGCCTTGTCGCCCTTGCGGGCATAAGCCACCCCGCGACCATAGAGCGAAGCGGCCTGTGCCGGGGACTTCGCCAGCGCCCTGTCATAGTCTGCGATGGCTTCGTCGACACGACCGAGGCGCAGCAGCACCAGCGCGCGACTATCCAGGTAAATCGGATCATCGGGCGACTTCGTGAGCGCGCTGTCACAATCCTCCAACGCGGACGGAAGCGCCACGCCCGCTGTCGCCTTAGACCAACAGATTTCGTTGAGCTCGGTCGCCGAGGCGTTGATCATCCGTGCCGCCGCGAAATCCTTTTGCGCCTGTGCGGCACGGCCCGCGCGCATTTCCTCCACCCCGCGCTTGACCAGGGCCTCGGGATTTCCGGGCGTGAGGGTAACGACCTTGTCGAGCGTCGCGATCGCGCCCGCGCTGTCCCCAAACCCGTGCTGCAGGCTGCTCGCGAGCAGAAGGTCGCTCGACGAACTAGGGTTGAGTTTCAGCGCCGCCTCGACGTCGGCCTTGCGGCCCGCGACATCCGCTTGGGGACGATGGTCGGCGCGGTTCAGATAGATGAAGGGCGATGGTCTGACGTGTAGTGCGTGATCATATTCGCGCATCGCGTCGTCCATCCGTCCCGACAAGGCGTGATAATTGGCCGCCATCACCAGAATGAACGGATCATCTGGCTTATGCGCAAGTAAATCCCGCATGACAGTATCGAGCTCCTCGATCCGACCCCGGTTGTGCAGGATATCGACCCGTATCAAATCGAGTTGATCCCAGGCCGGATCGAGCTTGAGCGACGCCGTCGCATCGGCCAGCGCCTGATCGTCATGGCCCTGCCTGCGGTTCAGGATCGCCCGCCATCCCAACGCGAACGCACTTTGCGGATCGCTTTCCAGCGACCGGGTAAACGCGGCGATCGCGTCGTCCATCCTGCGATCATGCATCGCCTGCAAACCACGTGCCCGCAAGGCGACCGCATTCTGCGGGTCGAGGGCCAGGGCGGCAGCGATATCCTGCTCCGCTTTCACGCCATTGTTGAGCCAAACATAAGCAATAGCGCGATTGGCCAGCAGCAAGGCGTTCTTCGGCTCAAGCGCCAGTCCCTTCGAGAGATCGGCGATCGCATCGTTGTAACGATGCACTTCCAGCAGGATATGAGCGCGGTTGGCGTAACCGTCGGCTGTTGTGGGTTCGGCTTTCATCGCCGCCTCCGCCTCGGCAGGCGAATATCGGTAGGACGAGGGCCAGCGCAGCGACAGGGTGTCGCCCACGAGCTTGCGAAGTGCCGCCTGCGCCTCGACCGCCTGCGACGCAGGGAATTCGGGCGCGATGCTGCGTGTGCTGGTTTCGATTGTCAGCGCGTTTCCGGCAATCACCGTGCGGCGATGGAAAGTCATTCCAGCCGTCGTTTGTTCGATGTCCGCCGGAGGCTTGGCTCGACCGATGCCGAACGATGGCGGCAGGATGATCGTCTCCTTGTTGGCAAGGAAGATCGGATAGGCCACCGCAAAAGGCGCATCCTGGCTCAGGCCGGGATCGCGATGAAAATCGGCCTCCCAGCCGAGTACCGTTCCATCGGTCTGATGCAGGCCGCCTTGCCATTCCAGATGCGCCGACCCGCTCAGCGTCAGCCGCTCTTCGCCGCTCGCCTCATCATAAACGGCATCGACCTTCGCCGCGTCGACGAAATTGAATTTCCTTCGACCCATATCACGCAGCTTGCTCTCGCGAATCTGGGGAGTCAGTTCGGCGAGCATCTGCTTGAGCATCTGCGCCTCGTCACCCCGCATGACCATCTCTATCCGGGTCGGCGCAGGCAGAGTGAGGCCGGCGGAGGCATCCACGACGATCGTCGTCGAGAGCTGCGGCTTGTCGAGCGGAGGCGGAACGATGCGAACCAGTGCCGCCGCTTGCGGTATAGCCGGCAAACCCCAGCCGAAATCCGGGATCTTAAGGGCATCCACATCAGTGTCGCCGGACCGGGTTCCGTCGAGCCAGTAGGTCCGGCCGCCAATGGTTGCCCGCACGATCACATGATCGAACAGCCCGAGCATGGGTAGCCGTTGGTCCAGGCCATCGCCCGATTCCGCATTCACCAGCACCGGCACGGCCTCCATACCGAGACCGTGCAACAGCGCCAGCAGGATTGCGGTTTTGGCCTTGCAATCGCCGAACCGCCTTTCCCAGGTCGTCGCGGCATCGGCCGGGACCAAGCTGCCGCCATTCATGCCGAGAAAGACATAGCGAATGCGATCCTGAACGAGCGCCAGCGCCGCATTGGTGCGCGCCTTGGGATCGGAGGACGCCGCCTTGATGCGTCCCAGTTCATCCTGCAGCGGACCGCTTGCCGGCAGGGTGGACGCTTTGACATAAAGCGGGGACATCAGAGCCGCCACGTCCGCCCAAGATTTGAAGTCGGACATCTCGACAATACGGAGCTGCTGGTAGCGCGCCGGTGCGCCATTGGGCGGCAAGATCGGCTGGAGATTGTCGACGGCAAGCACGGCTTCGCGCTCGCTGCCGGACTTGGTCTCGCGGATTTGTGGCAGGCCGTCCATTTGATGGATTCGAATCGACAGGGTGGCCGGCCATTGCGCCCGCAAACCGGCACGCGCCACCGGGGTACCGTTCCAGCCGGCCCCGATCTGCTCGACATGCCCGGCCAGCACGGGATCGCTGGATTCGGTCGACATCACGAATTCCAACACGTCGCCCACCTGGAGATCCTCCGGCTCCAGTGTCGCGGTCAGGGCTCCATCGAGCATCGCATTTTCGAGGTTGGTTTCGCGGCGAACCACAGTGAACTTCTGCTTGTCGAGCAGATTTATCACCTTGTCGCCGCGATGGATCGCCAGCCGATGAACGATCGGCTTGTCGGTATCCGGATTCCAGACGAAATTGATGTTGCCTTCATCGAAACCCTGAGGCGTTTCGATTTTCAGAACATATTGCGAATAAAAGGTCTTCTTGCCGGGCTCGAACCGGGTCTGTTCATCCTGGACCAGGATATGAACCGAGGCGCCATCGGGCTTGCCGTCGTCCACGGGAATCGGAACGGGCTTCACCCACGCCGGAACCGGCGCAAATTCCAATTTGTCCGCCGCTGGCGCCGTCGTCGCCCAGGCAAGCGCCGCCAGCGAAATCAGGAATTTGCGCATCGTCCCCCCAACCCCTTCGATTTCAAGGATAGTCGAGCGGTAATTCGACGCAATCACCTAGCTGCGGTGAAGACCAAAACGGTCTTATTCTTCACCCATCCGGAGCGCGGCGATGAAAGCTTCCTGCGGGATGCTGACCGAGCCGTACTCCCGCATCCTTTTCTTGCCCTCTTTCTGCTTCTCGAGGAGCTTGCGCTTGCGGGTGGCGTCGCCGCCATAGCATTTGGCGGTCACGTCCTTGCGCATCGCGGCGATCGTCTCGCGGGCGATGACCTTGCCGCCGATCGCGGCCTGGATCGGGATCTTGAACAGATGGCGCGGGATCAGATCCTTGAGCCGCTCGCACATGCCGCGCCCGCGCGCTTCGGCGGTGCCGCGGTGGACGATCATGCTGAGCGCGTCGACCGGCTCGCTGTTGACCATGATGCTCATCTTGACGAGGTCGCCCTCGCGATAGCCGATCTGGTGATAGTCGAAGCTGGCATAGCCGCGGCTGATCGATTTCAGGCGATCGTAGAAATCGAACACGACTTCGTTGAGCGGCAATTCGTAGGTCACCTGCGCGCGCCCCGCGACATAGGTGAGGTTCTTCTGCATGCCGCGCCGATCCTGGCAAAGCTTGAGGATCGAACCGAGATATTCGTCGGGGCAATAGATCACCGCCTCGATCCACGGCTCCTCGATCGAACCGATCCGGCTGGGATCGGGCATGTCGGCGGGATTGTGCAGTTCGATCTCGCCGCGATCGTGGGCGAGCTGAATCTTGTAGACCACGCTCGGCGCAGTCGTGATCAGGTCGAGATCATATTCGCGCGTCAGCCGCTCCTGGATGATTTCCAGGTGGAGCAGGCCGAGGAAGCCGCAGCGGAAGCCGAAGCCCAAGGCCGCCGAGCTTTCCATCTCGAAGGTGAAGCTGGCGTCGTTGAGGCGCAGGCGTGAAATGCTCTCGCGCAATTTGTCGAAGTCGGCGGCATCGACCGGAAACAGTCCGCAGAACACCACCGGCTGGACCAGCTTGAAGCCGGGCAATGCCTCCGCCGCGGGCTTCTTGGCATCGGTGATCGTGTCGCCGACCGCGGTCTGCGCGACTTCCTTGATCTGCGCGGTGATGAAGCCGATCTCGCCCGGCCCGAGTTCGGTCAGTTGCTCGATCTTGGGACGGAAGCAGCCGACGCGATCGACCAGATGCTGGGTGCCGCCCGCCATGAAGGCGATCTGCGCGCCCTTCCTGAGCACGCCGTCGATTACGCGCACGAGGATGACCACGCCGAGATAGGGATCGTACCAGCTGTCGACCAGCATCGCCTTGAGCGGCGCGTCGATGTCGCCCTTGGGCGGCGGGATCTTGGCGATGATCGCATCGAGGATTTCCTCGATGCCGATGCCCGACTTGGCCGAGGCCAGCACCGCTTCGGATGCGTCGAGGCCGATCACCTCCTCGATCTCGGCGCGGACCTTTTCGGGTTCGGCGGCGGGTAGATCGATCTTGTTGATGACCGGGATGATCTCGTGATCATGCTCGATCGACTGATAGACGTTGGCGAGCGTCTGCGCCTCGACGCCCTGCGCCGCGTCCACCACCAGCAACGCGCCTTCGCAGGCGGCGAGCGACCGCGAGACTTCGTAAGCGAAATCGACGTGGCCCGGCGTGTCCATCAGGTTGAGCTCATAGCCCTTCCAGTTCAGGCGCACGGTCTGCGCCTTGATGGTGATGCCGCGCTCCTTCTCGATATCCATATTGTCGAGCACCTGGGCCGACATTTCGCGGGCCTGGAGGCCACCGGTGGTCTGGATCAAGCGATCGGCAAGCGTCGACTTGCCATGATCGATATGCGCGATGATCGAGAAATTGCGGATCTTGTCGAGGGGAGTCATGCGGCGCGCCTAGCAGGGGTGCGCGCGGGGGGCAAAGGCACAAGCGTCACACTCCGTTCGTGCTGAGCGCAGTCGAAGCACGCCCTTCGACTGCGCTCAGCACGAACGGAGGTGGCGTGCTTACTTCTTGCGCGGCTTGGGCGCAGGCTTGCTCGGGCCGTCCGAGGGCGCGTCATAGCTGGTCGGCGCGCTCCCCTTGTCTCTAGCGGCGGCAAGCTCGGCCTTGAGCACGGCGACGTCGTCGCGCGCGGCGGCGGCCATTGCCTTGACCGCTTCGAACTCCTCGCGGCTGACGAAATCCACGCCGCCGATCCAGCTCTTGAACTTCTCGCGCGCGTTCGTCTCCGCCTCGCGGCCGACGCCCGCCATCGTGCCGGCGAAGCCGTTGGCCATCTTCACCAGATCCTCGAAGAATTTGTTCTCGGTCTGCATCGTTCGACTCCCAAGGTGTATTAGTCAGCTAGATGGGTGCGAGGTTCGATTTACGCAAGCGTCGGTTTGGTCGCGGCGAGCAGGAATTCGACATTGCCTTCGGGCCCGGTGATCGGGCTCTTCTCGATCCCGACAACCCGCCAGCCCTTGCTTTCGGCCCAGGCGCGTGCCGCTTCGCAGACGCGTTCATGGACGGCGGGATCGCGCACCACCCCGCCCTTGCCGACCTCTTCGCGGCCGGCTTCGAACTGCGGCTTGATCAGCGCGACCAGCCGCGCGTCGGGCTTGGCGAATTCGAGCGGGCGGTCGAGTACCTTGGCGAGGCCGATGAAGCTCGCGTCGCACACGATCAGATCGACCGGTTCGGGGATTTCGGCCGGGGTCAGATTGCGCGCGTTGGTCTTCTCCAGCACGATCACGCGATCGTCCTGGCGCAGTTTCCAGGCGAGCTGGTTGGTGCCGCTGTCGACCGCATAGACCCTGGCCGCGCCGCGCGTGAGCAGGACATCGGTGAAGCCGCCGGTCGAGGAGCCGACGTCGATCGCGACCGCGCCTTTCACGTCCCAGCCGAAATGGGTCAGTGCGTGATCGAGCTTGATCCCGCCGCGCGACACCCATGGATGGTCGCGCCCACGCACGTCGAGCACGACGTCGAGCGCAAGCTGCTCGCCCGCCTTGGCGAGCTTGCGTTCGCCGGCATAGACCAGCCCGGCGAGGATCAGCGCCTGCGCGCGCGTGCGGCTTTCGGCGAGGCCGCGGTCGCAGAGGAGTTGATCGGCGCGGATGCGGGCCATGGCAAGGCAGATAGCCGTCCCGGCGCCTCGGCACCATCCGCCCACGGGGAAATGCAAAAAACACCGAATCCGAACTTGATAAGAGGGCTGGAGACGGCTGTGAATGCTTGCCAAAACGGCGCTCTCATGCGATTCTGATTCACCAGATCGGTTAAGGGGCGCGTGTCGATGATCACCTGTATCCGCGAAGTCCGTCGCGCCAAGGGGCTGACGCTGCTCGATGTGGCGCAGCGTTGCGATCCGCCGACCACCGCGCAGACGATCGGACGGCTCGAGACCGGCACGCGCACGGTCAGCGTCGGCTGGCTCAACCGGATCGCGCGCGCGCTCGATGCGGATGCGGCCGATCTGGTGCGCACGCCCGACAAGGCGGAATTGCCGGTAGCGGCCCTGCTCGGCCGCGACGGCGCGCAGGCGCCCGCCAGGGACCTCGCCGCCACCCCGCCGCAACCCGGCCCGGACGCGATCGCGATCCTGGTCGAGCAGAGCGTCGGCGACTACCGCGCGGGCGACATGATCTGGTGCGACCGGATCGCGCCCGACCAGTTCGGCCGCGCGCTCAACCGTGACATATTGGTGCCGCGCCCCGGCGGCCGCTTCGCGTTCGGGCGGATGATCGGGCTGGAGAGCGACCGGATGCTGCTGTTGCCGCTCACCAGCGGCGCACGGCAGACAGTGATTGTGGATTCGCCCTGGCTGGCGGTCGCCCGGCGGGTGGTGCGCGACCTCTAGCGGCCGTCGGGCGTGACGCTGAGATCGATCACGCACATCGTCCGATATTGAGGATGCGGGCCGCAGGCGACGCCGGCGAAGCGCAAATCGGGCGCATAGAGAATGTGGCGATGGCCGCGCTCGCGCTCGCCGTCATCGACGATCAGCTGCCGCACGACATCGCGCGCATCCACCGCGCCATAGGAGACGACCTCCGAAATCGTGCCGCCGCCGCCATGCCGTCGCAGCCGGTCATTGGGCCAGGCGCCGTCGCTCGCCTGGTGGCCGACGCCGCCACGAGCCTGATCCTCGCCAAGATCGCGCGCGCTTGCCGCGAGCACGGCCGACGCCTCCACCGGCGCCAGCGGCGGCTGGCGATCGAGGAAGGCGATCGCTTCGTCGACCGCCTTCACGCCCTCGTGCGTGACCATTGCCGCCGCCTGGCCGGGAAGATGGACCAATCGGCCGTCGAAATAGGTCCGATAGTCCCGAAGATCACACGCCAGGCCAGCAGGATCGGCGCGCGCGGCGTTGAGCGCGGCCCGCACCTGTTGCTCGAACATCGTCTCGGCCGAGGCCGGCGCGGCGGCCAGCAACAGGCCGCCGAGCAGACCGATGGCGAGGAAACGCATCAGCGGGTTCAGCCCGGATCGCAGGCGCGCGCGTCGCCGGCCTGGCAGGCGGCGAGGCGGCGGCGCCAAGCCTCTCGCTGGCGCTGATAAGCCTCGCGCGCATCGCGATAGCGGGCGAGCGTGGCGTCATTGGCGGCGTTGCGCTGATCGACCGCGCGCGCGGCGGAGCGATTGAGGTCCTCTGTCGTCTGACGGTCGGCGCGATGCGCGGCATCCTCGTCCGACTGGGCGAGCGCGACCGCCGGCATGAAGGCCAGCATCAGGGCGAACAGGATACGCATCGGTGCAGGCTAAAGCGCGCTCGATTGCCCGGCGCTGAACGTTCAGGCGGGCTGCAACGCCGCATTGGCGGGCGCGCCGCGGGCGAACCGATCGAGATCGAGGATGCCCGCGCGCTTGGCGACGATCGTCGGCACCAGCGCCTGGCCCGCGACGTTGATCGCGGTCCGCCCCATATCGAGGATCGGGTCGATCGCGAGCAGCAGGCCCGCGCCTTCCAGCGGCAGGCCCAGCGTCGACAAGGTCAACGTCAGCATCACGGTCGCGCCGGTCAGGCCGGCGGTCGCGGCCGAGCCGAATACGGACACGAAAACGATCAGCGCGTAATCGGTGACGTGCAGCGGCACGCCATAGAATTGCGCGACGAAGATCGCCGAGACCGCCGGATAGATCGCGGCACAGCCGTCCATCTTGGTGGTCGCGCCGAGCGGGACGGCGAAGGCGGTGTAAGCGGGCGGCACGCCGAGCGCATGTTCGGTCACGTCCTCGGTCACGGGCAAGGTGCCGACCGACGAACGCGAGACGAAGCCGAGCTGGATCGCGGGCCAGGCCGAGGCGAAGAAACGCAGCGGGCTGAGGCCGTTGGCCGCGAGCAGGGTCGGGTAAACCACCAGCAGCACCAAAGCGAGACCGATATAGACCGCGCCGGCGAAAGCGCCGAGCGCGGACAAAGCGCTCCAGCCGTACCGCACCACCGCATCGCCGATCAGAGCGGCGGTGCCGATCGGCGTCAGGCGGATCACCCAGTGCAGCAGCCGCCGGAAGACCGCGAGCGCGGACGCGTTGAACGTCAGGAAGGCTTCGCCGGCGGCACCGATCCGCACCGCCGCCGCACCGATCGCGATCGCCGCGACGATGATTTGCAACACGTTGAACGACAAAGCGGTGGTGGCGCTATTGTTCTCGACCGTGGTTGCGGCGGTCAGGCCGAAGACATTGACCGGCACCAGCCCCTTCAGGAAATCGAGCCAGGTGCCGCGCGTGCCCGGCGCGACGGCTGCGGCGGCATCGACCCCGGCATGCAGGCCCGGCTGGATGACGAGGCCGAGCACGATCCCGATCGAGACCGCGATCAAAGCGGTCAGCGCGAACCACAGCAGGGTCTGCCACACCAGCTTGGCGGCATTCTCGAGGTCGCGCAGCGCCGCGATCGAACTGACGATCGCGGTGAACACCAGAGGCGGCACCAGCGCCTTCAGCAACTGCACGAAGATCTGGCCAACAACGTGCAGGGTTTCGGCGAGCGCCGAGCCGGAATCGCCCACCGCGCGCGCGGCGAAGCCCAGCGCGAGGCCGATCAGCATGCCGGCGAGCACCTGAAGGCCGAAAGGCGGAAGCCGCCGCGTCGAGGAAGTTGCACTCATCGTGGGAAGGTGGGGCCACCGGGCGCCGCCGCCAAGATAGCTTTTCTCGCTTCGCGCAAAGCCCCCATCAGACGCAAAGCCCGATCAGATCAGCGAAACGCCGTCCACATCGACCAGATCGGACCCGACATAAGTGCCCACCAGCCGCACCCGTTTCTCGACCTCGTCCACCGGCGTGCGGCGGAGGTCGAGCGCGAAGCGTCCGCCGGCGTCCCGGCGCAAATAGAAGCTGCCGCCGTCGCGCAGCAGCAGGCCGGTTTCGTCGACCCGATGACCAATTTGCATGCGCGCGATCTAGCGCTTCGCGCACCGCCGCGCCATTGCGAATGGCGCATCGGCAATCGCGGCGCGCGCAGTGTTGCAGGCCGGCGACAATCGAACGCACGCTCGGAACCCTTCGTGCCACACCTCGCTTTGCATTCCGAAGCGGAGGGGATTCTCTTGGACATCACGCAACTCATCCTCGACGATCATGCCGAACAGCGGCGGCTGTTCGCGATCATCGACGCGATCGACCGCAGCGACGTCGAGGCCTTGGGCGCGGTCTGGCGCCGGCTGCGCGCCTTGCTCGACACGCATGCCGAGGCCGAGGAGCGTTTCTTCTATCCCGATCTGCTCAAGATCGGCGCGGGCGCGGCCGATGCCGACAGCGCCGCCGACGAGACGAAGGACGCGATCAAGGACCATAATGAAATACGCGACGCCGCGTTGGCGGTGGAAGACCATCCGGTCGGCAGCGATGCCTGGATCGACGCGGTCGCCGGGGCGAACAAGGCGAACGGCGATCATATGGCGGAAGAGGAACGGCAGGGGCTGACCGATTTCCGGCGGCATGCCGATCGCGCGCTCAGCCATGCACTGGCGGTTCGCTTCGCCGCGTTCGAGGCCGCGCACTTGACCGGGGTCGCCCCGGTCAACAAGAATCCGCGCGATTATGTGAAGGAGCATAGTTGAGCCGATGACCGACACGATCATCCTGCGCCGCTGGGCATCGCGGATCCGGACCACCGCCGAAGCCGCCTATGTCGACTATATCAAGCGCACCGGGATCGACGACTACCGTAAGACGCCGGGCAATCTCGGCGCGCAAATGCTGTTGCGCGCGCTCGGCGACGGCACCAGCGAGGTCACCACGCTCAGCTGGTGGGCCGACATGGACGCGATCCGCGCCTTCGCCGGCGAGAATGTCGAGATCGCCCGTTATTATCCCGAGGACGACGCCTTCCTGCTCGAAAAGCCCGAACGGGTGGAACATCATCGCGTCGTCGCCGGCGATTTGCCCACTGGCTGACGTCAATCATGTCCATAACCCTCCGGTTCCGCTAAGAAGCGTGCGGGCCACCGGGGACATCGCATGAAGAGCACGCTGGCATTATTGATCGTTGCCGCGTTCGCGATCGCCATGGCCGGCTGCGCCAAGAAAGCGCACGCGGACGGTGTCACCACCGGCGACGGCATTCCGGTCGAGTTCAACTCGGCGGATAGTAATACGGCCCCGCACTGACGGCATGGTGGGCGGTGACGGGCTCGAACCGCCGACCCTCTCGGTGTAAACGAGATGCTCTACCAACTGAGCTAACCGCCCTCGCCCTCCCGATAATCGGGTTGGGGCGCGGCTTCAACCACGCCCCTGATCAGATGAAACGCGTCCCACGAAAAACGCCGCCGGTCGCAGGACCGGCGGCGTTCTTGATCGATCGTCCGGATCGGACGGCGTCAGGCGATCGCGCCGAGCGGTGCGGTCTTGCGCATGCGCAAGGTCGCGCCGAGCAGGCCGAAGCCACCCAGCATCAGCGCCCACGAGGCCGGCTCCGGCACGCCGCCGACAACCAGCGGCGCCGGGTCGGATGCGAAGGTGCCCGAGCCCGAGAAGCTCAGGCTGCGGCTGGAGCTGCCCACCGGCGCGTTGAAGCTCGGGCTCGAACCCGAGAAGGAGAAGGAGAAATCCTTGTCCACGACGTTCGAGAAATCGAGGAAGTCCGAGGTGAAGGTGATCACCGAATTGTCGTTGCTCTTGAACGTGAACGAGCCGTTATTCTGGCTCGCGTCCAGTTCCGCATTGCTGAAGGTGACGGTCAGCAGGTTGGTGCGGGTGCCGTTGCCTTCGGCAGCGGCGGTGTTGCGGATGAAGCTGATCGAACCGTTCGTCACCGTGTCGAACAGCTGCGTGCGCGAATTGCCCGTGCCGGTCGTGCCAAGGTTCGAGACGAAATCGACGCTCAACGTCGCGTTCTGCGGACCGAGCAGGTCGGCGGGCAGGCCGGCTGCGGCAAGCAGATAATAAACCGGGATCGAGGTGCCCTTGATCTCCGCCTTCTTGTTCGCGCCGCTATCCTGCTTGGTATAGGTGAACAAGCGCGCATTCGGCGTCTGCTGGATGAACTGACCGAACGTCTCGGTCGAGGCGAACGCAGGGGCGGCCGAAGCCAGCAACGCGGCGGCTGCGAGATACGCGTACGAGCACTTCATGACGACACCCCAACTGATGAACTGCAACCCTAATACCGCAGCGCAGCGCAAATAAATAGTCCGTTAACCATCTTTGGTGGTTAATTTTCGCGGCTAATCGGCGTTTTTTTGCTGCGGTGCGTGCAAATCGCACGATAGCGCGTTTGAACCATCGCAGATCAAACGCCCAAGGTCGAAAGTGCCGCGCCGACCGAATCGCCGTACGAATCGCCAAACAGGCGCAAATGAACCAGCAACGGCCATAGCCGATAGACGGGTTGCCGTTCGCGCCAGCCCTGCTCCAGATTTAGCGCCTCGAAGAAGGCGGGCGGCGGCCGATCGAACAAAGTAAGCATCGCCGCATCGACCTCGCGGTCGCCATGATAACAGGCTGGATCGATCAATGCGGAGACGCGGCCGCCGGCGACCAGGATATTGCCGCCCCACAAATCGCCATGGAGCAACGCCGCACGTGGCTGCGGCGGGAGCAGATCGCTTAATCGGTCGGCAAGCCGTTCGATCCGCTGTCCCAGCGCCCGTCCGATATACGGCAGGTGGCAGCGCAGCCGCCGGTTGCTCCAGAAATCCGGCCAGTTCTCCGACCATGCATTCTCGATCCGTACGGGCCCGAAGCCATGATCCGCCGGCCAGCCGTAACGGCCGCCATCCGCCGCGTGGAGCAGCCCCAGCATACGCGCCAGATCGGGCCAGGCGGATTCGAGGCGGCCGTCATGGGCAATTTCCTCCATGATCAGCCACGCATCGTTCGCCGCGAGAATATTCGGTGCGGGTGCACCGGTCGCGGCGATCGCCCGCAGCATGTCCGCCTCGGCCAAAGCGGTATCCGCCTGCTTCGCGATGCAGGCGCTGCCATCGGCCAGCGTGAGGTAAAACACCGCCGACAGGTCGCCGCCCGACAGCCGCCGCGTGCGCGCCACCGGCTGGCCGAGCAGCCGCGCGGCCGCTTCAGCCGGCGCGGTCACGCGTCAGGCGGGCGACGAGCGCCTGCGCGGCGGCATCGACCTGGTCCCAGGTCCGTTCGAAGCCGGCTTCGTCGCCATAATAAGGATCCGCGACCGGCTGGCCGCGCAGATCATCGACGAGGTCGAGCAGCAGCCCGATTTCGGCGGTGCCGTCGGCCGGCGCGGATTGGCGGAGGCTGGTGAGATTGTCCTGATCGAGCGCGAAGATATGCGTGAAACGATGAAAGTCGGCGGTCTCGATTTGGCGGCCGCGATAGCGCGAAATATCGGCGCCATGGCGCAGCGCGGTGGTTTGCGCGCGCCGATCGGGCGGATCGCCGACATGCCAGCCGGCCGTCCCCGCGGAATCGACCCTGGCATCGAGCCCGGCGTCGGCCGCGCGCGCCCGGAACGCGGCCTCGGCCAGCGGCGACCGGCAGATGTTGCCGAGACAGACGAACAGGATCGCGGGCTGCGTCATGCGGCCTCGCCCAGCATGCTGCGCGCGACCGCTTCCGCCACCTTGATCCCGTCGATCGCCGCGGAAAGGATGCCGCCGGCATAGCCCGCGCCCTCTCCAGCGGGAAACAAAGCCTGCGTGTTGAGGCTCTGAAAGTCCCCGCCGCGCGTGATCCGCAGCGGGGAAGACGTGCGCGTCTCAACCCCGGTCAGCATCGCATCGGGATGGTCGTAGCCCGCAATCTGGCGGCCGAAGATCGGGATCGCCTCACGCAACGCCGCGACCGCATAATCGGGCAGGCAGGCGGCAAGATCGGTCAGGCGGACGCCGGGCTTGTAGGACGGCACGACCTCACCCAGCGCGTCCGAGGGACGGCCCGCCAGGAAATCGCCGACCTTCTGCCCCGGCGCCGAATAATCGCCGCCGCCTGCTTCGAACGCCAGCGCCTCCAGGTCCCGCTGCAATGCGATGCCGGCGAGCGGATGGCCCGGATAATCGCGCTCCGGATCGATTCCGACCACCAGCCCGGAGTTCGCATTGAACTCCGCGCGCGAATATTGGCTCATACCGTTGGTCACGACCCGGCCCGGTTCGGACGTCGCGGCGACCACCCGGCCGCCCGGACACATGCAGAAACTGTAGACGGTGCGGTCGTTGGAGCAATGATGCGACAGGGTATAGGCCGCCGCCCCGAGATCGGGATGCCGGGCGCATTCGCCGAACCGGGCACGGTCGATCCACGCTTGCGGATGCTCGATCCGGACGCCGATCGAGAAGGGCTTGGCCTCGATGAAAACGCCGCGCGCGTGGAGCATCTCGAACGTGTCGCGCGCGCTGTGGCCGACCGCGAGCACGACATGATCGGCCTCGATCGTCTCGCCGGTCTGCAGGACGAGACCGGTCAGCCGCCGGCTGCCGTCGGGCGTGGTTGCAATCCGCAGATCGTCGACGCGATGCTGCCAGCGATATTCGCCGCCGAGCGCCTCGATCGTGGCGCGCATATGCTCGACCATCGACACCAGGCGGAAGGTGCCGATGTGCGGATGCGCCTCGGTCAGGATTTCGGGCGGGGCGCCGGCGGCGACGAATTCGGTGAGCACCTTGCGGCTGAGGAAGCGCGGATCCTTGATCTGGCTCCACAATTTGCCGTCGGAAAAGGTGCCCGCCCCACCTTCGCCAAACTGCACGTTCGATTCCGGATCGAGCACGTGGCGGCGCCACAGACCCCACGTATCCTTGGTCCGTTCGCGGACTGCCTTGCCGCGATCGAGGATGATCGGGCGGAACCCCATCTGGGCGAGGATCAGCCCGGCGAACAGCCCGCACGGCCCGGCGCCGATCACGACCGGGCGGGCTCCGCTCCAATCGGCGGGCGCCTGCGCGACGAAGCGATAGCCGGTGTCGGGGGTCGGCCGGACATGCGGATCGTCGGCGAAGCGCGCGAGCAAATCCGCCTCGCCGGCAAGCGCGACATCGACCGTATAGACCATCAGGATCGCGAACTTGCGCCGGGCATCGTTGGCGCGCCGGGCGATCGTGAAATTGAACGCCGTATCCGCCACGAGACCGAGGCGGACGCGGATCGCGTCGCGCAGCGCGTCGGGCGCATGGCCGAGCGGCAACTTGAGATCGGTGAGGCGCAGCATGAAGCGCGCCCTCTAGAGCCTGATCGTCTGAGGAGGAAGCGCTACGCGCTTCCGCCGATGACGTGAATCAGGCTCTCGCAAATGTTGAGACCTTGATTCACGACCCAGGCCTAGCCTGGATCGATCAAGGTCGGCTGCGTTCGCGGCGGATCGCCACGCCGGACGGAGTCACAAAAGCATCGCCAAGCGCGCCGATAAGGGGCTGCCAAGGGATGCGGAATAGCCGCCCCGGCGGCGTCTGGCGTTTATGCGGGTAGCTTTCCTCTTCAACCACGACCAGATTCATCAGGTCGCCCACAGCCTGCCGATCGCGCTGGCGCTGGCGGAGCTTGCGCCCGATATCCAGGTGATCCTCGCGCCGACCAACGCGCGCATCCAGGCGGAGGTGGTCCGGCTCGCCGGCAGCCGCATCGGCAACAATCTCAGCATCCAGCCGCTGCGCGTCCATCGCCGCCGCTCGGAAATCCTGGCGGCGCTGACCGAACCGTTCGCGCCCGCCCAGAAAATCCTCGTCTACGGCGACAATCTCGATTTCTTCCGTTCGCTCGACGTGCTGGTCGTGGCCGAGAAGACCTCGCTGATGCTCAAGAGCCGCTATGGGCTCGACCGGCTCAAGATCGTCCATACCCGCCATGGCGCGGGCGATCGCGCGATCGGCTTCAATCCGGCGAGCGCGCGTTTCGATCATGTGCTGGTATCGGGCGAGAAGATCCGCCGCCGGTTGATCGGGGAAGCCGGCGTCGAGCCAGGCCGGATCAGCGTGGTCGGCTATCCCAAGTTCGATCTGCACGCTTCGACCCGCACGCATGCGCTGATCGATGACGGCCGGCCGGTCGTGCTCTACAATCCGCATGTCTCGCCGCATCTGTCCTCCTGGTACAAAATGGGCCGCGCGGTGCTCGACTGGTTCGTCGAGCATGACGAATATCAACTGATCTTCGCGCCGCACGTGATGCTGTTCGAACGCCCGTTCGCGCTGACGATCGACAAGCTCAGGATCGACCGGCCCGGCCGAATCGAGGAACGCTATCTGCGCGCGCCCAACATCCACATCGATCTCGGCAGTCGCGCATCAAGCAACATGACATATACCAACCGGGCGGATATCTATCTCGGCGACGTGTCGAGCCAGATCTACGAGTTCCTGCTCAATCCCCGCCCGTGCGTGTTCCTCGACGCGCACGATACCGATTGGGCGGACGACAAGAATTACGCGCATTGGCGCGCCGGTCCGGTGATCGGCGATCCGATCCGTCTCGGTGACGCGCTGGCCCAGGCGGCGCGCGACCCAAGCGGGCGCTACGCCGCCGCGCAGCGGACATTGTTCGACCAGAGCTTCGATCTCACCGAGACGCCCTCTTCGGTGCGGGCCGCGCAGGTCGTGGCGCGGGTCGGGGGGATCGAACTTCCCGTGCCCGCGATGCAACCCGCGCGCCGCATCGCCTATGCCTGACAGCGCCGCCCGCGGGCTGGTAGCGCGAATCTACGGCAATCTCATCAAGCTGCTGAGCGGCAAGGCGGCGGCCGCCTTGCTTGGTCTGGCCTATATGGTGATCGCGACCCGCGCGCTCGGGCCGACCGACTATGGAATTCTCGTCCTGGTCCACGGCTTCGCCATGACGGTGGGGGGGATCGTCGAATTTCCCGGCTGGCATGCGATCGTGCGCTACGGTGCGCAGGCACTGGCGGAGGATGATCATCCCCGCATGCTGCGGTTGTTGCGTTTCGCGGGACTGGTCGAGGGCGTGGGCGGCATCGCCTCGATCCTGGCGGCCGCCATCCTCGCGCCCCTGATCGGCCCCGCATTGGGCTGGTCCCCGACCGCAATCGCGTTCGCTTTGCCTTATAGCTTCGCGGTGCTCGCTTCGATCCGGGCGACGCCCGCCGGTTATCTGCAATTGCTCGGAAGGTTCGATCTGCTCGGTCTGCACAATATCGTCGCACCGGCGGTGCGGCTGATCGGCGCGCTCATCGTGGCGTGGCTGGGTCTTGGTCTGAAAGGCTTTCTGGTGGCGTGGCTTATCGCCGCGCTCGCCGAATGGTCGGCGATGTGGCTGCTGGGCGTCATCGCGATCCGCCGCACCTTGCGCGATCCGGCGCTGCTCGGCAGCGTGCGTGGTGCTGTCGCCGAAAATCCGGGCTTGTGGCGCTTCATGCTCGCCGCCAACGCCGACGTGACGTTGACCGAATTGGCGGCACGGATCGCGCCCTTGTTCGTGGGCTGGATCCTCGGACCGGCGGCTGCGGGCCTTTATGCCGTCGCGCAGCGTGCGACGGTCGTTATCCAGCAACCCGCCCAGATCATGGGGCAGGCCGCCTATGCCGAGCTGGCACGGCTGGTCGCGGGCGGAGGCAGCGGCGCGGCATTACGAACGGCATTGCTGCGCTGCGCTGGCGTCGCGCTCGCCGCCGCGACGCCCGTCCTGATCATCCTGATGCTGTTCGGCCGTCAGATTGCGGTGGCGCTGGGCGGTCACGCCTTCGCCGGTGCGGCCGGCCTGATCCTGTTGCTCGCGATTGCGCGGACCGCATGGCTGGTGGCGCCGCCAGCCAGTTCCGCGCTGACGGCGCTGGGGCGGCCGACTTTGTCCGTCGCCGCCAATCTTGCGATAAACCTGGGACTGCTGCCGTTATTGCCGCTGATGATGCTCGCCTTCGGCCTGGAAGGCTCCGGCTGGCACGCCATCATCCAGGGCGCGGGCGCGTCGGTCGTGCTGCTGCTGATGGTGTTTCATCAGACGCGCAAAGCCGCACTCCACGAGATTTCGGTCTGATGCGCATCGCCTATGTCATCAATTCGCTCGAAGGCGGCGGTGCGTCGGGCCCGGTTCCCGCCGTGGTGAATGTCCTGCGGTCGGAGGGTTGCGACGTGCGCGTGCTGGCGCTGACGATGCGCGACGGACGCGGCCTTTCGGCGATCGAGCAGGAGGGGATATCGGTTCTGGTCCGGGAGCGTGGCGAAACGAACCATTTTGGCGCACTGCAATGGCTCGATCGGCAGATACTCGACTGGCAGCCCGATCTGATCTGGACCTCGCTGACCCGCGCGACCCTGCTGGGGCAGATTGTCGGCCAGTTGCACGGGATCGACGTCGTCAGCTGGCAGCATTCCGTTTTTCTCAAGCCGCTCAACGCGCTGCTGCTCAAGCTGCGGCACCGCCGCTCGATATTCTGGGTCGCGGATTCGGACAGCGTCGCCGCGCTGACCCACAGCCGCCTCGGCGTCGCACCGGAGCGGATCGCGGTATGGCCATTGTTCGCGGCGGATATGCGCGCGCCGCTAGCGGCAGCGTGGCGGCCGGGCATGCCGCTGCGGATCGGCTCGCTCGGCCGGCTGCATCGGGCGAAGGGCTATGATGTGCTGATCGCCGCACTCGGGCGTATGCGGGCCGACGGCTTCACCGCGCCGGTTCCGATCGAGATCGAGATCGCCGGCGACGGCGCATTGCGCGAGAAGCTGACGGCGCAGGCTTCCGCTTTGGGCGTTTCGGACCTGCGTCTTATAGGCTTCTCCGAACCCAAATCGTTCCTTGCCGGGCTGCATCTTTATGTTCAGCCCTCGCGACGTGAAGGGTTATGCATTGCCGCGCACGAGGCCATGCAGGCGCGGCTGCCCGTGCTCGCCTCGGCGGTTGGCGAACTTGGGCACACCATCCTTGATCGCGTCACCGGCCGTCTCGTTCCGCCGATCGATCCCGATGCGCTGGCGAGGGCGCTGGCGGATCTGTTGCGCGATCCCGATCGTCTCGGCGTGATGGGCGAGGCGTCGCGCAAGCGGGTGCTCGATCTTTTTGGCGGCGAGGCCTTCGCCCGCGCCGGCGCGGGCGCATTGGATCGGATCAGGACGGTGCGCGAAACCCGAGCGCCCGCCCCAGATCGATCAACCAGCCACGACCGGAACGGTCGATCCGCTTCGCATCGATCAACGTAACCGAGCCGCACGCCGAAAGCGTGTGGAACCCTTCGCGATAGGCGGTATCGAGGGGCGGCAGGATCGGCGGACCGAGCTGGGTTTCCACCGCATCCGGACTAAGTCGCGTGAAACGCAGGATGCGCACGGCGCCGCCATAGGTGTCATGACAATCCTGCACCGGCAGACAGAGTGTATCGCCGTCCGGGAACGGCGTGCCGCCGGGCCGCCCGCCTTTCATGTCGCGTCGAATCGGATTCTGCGGATGCGGATGCCACGGCCCGTCCAGCCGCTCCGCCCAGGCGGCATGCAACGCGCCCATGCGCGCCGTGCGATCCGGGCCGCCGCTGTAGAACAGCCACCAGCGCCCTTCATGCCGAAACGGGGTGGCATCGATCGGCACCACGTCCAGCGCGATGCGCCCGGCCGGTTCCCAGCGGTCGAGCGAGCCCGCGTCGCGATAGAGCGTCAACATCCCGGAACGATGCGCCTCGGGCAGCATCCAGGTCTCGCCGTCGGCCTCGAATACATAGGGGTAGGACAGATGCCAGGGTTCGCGCAGCACGGTCGCGCGATCGATCAGGGCAAGGTCGGCATCGAACGTCAGCCGGTCGATCACGCCGTGGCGCGTGCGGTAATCATAGGCCTCGGCGAACAGGTGCAGCCGGCCGTCGCGCCACAGGCCAAACGGATCGGCGAGGAAGCGGAAACCGGGTTGCTCCGGCAGCCAACTGATCGCGCGCGCAACCAGGCCGGTCGCGGCGACGTCGGCGATCGGTGCGCGGACGATGCCGACCCGCCAGATATCGCAACGACGCGGCATCACCCTCTCCTAAAAGCGGACATCGAGACCGAGCCGCAAGGTGCGCGGGCGCGGCGGCACGCGCTGCTGCCCAGCGGCGACGTCGAACGGGTTGCCGAGCGCGAAAAGATTACCCCGACTGTCGAACAGATTGGTCGCATCGAGCGACACGCGCCAGCGGCCATTGTCGAGATGCAGCCCGGCATTGGCGATGAAATAATTGCCCTGGAGCAGGTCGAGCGCGGGGCCGACGCCGAGGCGGCTGTGGCCGACATAGCGCGCGCTCCCCTCCGCCTCGAATTTCCAGCCATCGCGCAGATCGTGCGTGAACGCCGCCCGCCCGCTCGCGCCGAAATGGGCGATATTGGGCAGCTCATATCTGCGCGGGCCGGCAAATTCGGCGGCCGGATCGGTCAGCTGGCTGTCATTGGCGAAGGCGGCGGTGGAAAGCTGCAGCGCGTCGAACGGCCGCCAGCCCAAAGTCGCCTCCGCGCCCCAGATCCGGCCCGATCCGATATTCTGCGTGAAAGGAAGGCCGGCGGCATCGACCAGATCGGCCTGGATATTCTGCCAGCGCGCATGGCTGATCGTGATCGTCGCCTCGATCCTGCGCGCGCCCGTCGGCAGCCATTTCACGCCGGCTTCGGCCGAGGCGAGGTCGTCGCCATGGAAGCGCTGGATCAAGGGCGCGGACTGGACCAAAGTGATCGAGAGGCCGCCCGGCCGGAAACCTTCCTGATAGCGGCCGAATACCATCAGATCGGGCAGCGGCCGCCACGACAGCGAGAGCGACGGCAGGATCGATTTCTCGTCGCGGCGCGGCTCGCCGACATCGGCATCGCGATCGAGCGCCTTGCCGACGAGATGCGCATATTCGAAGCGCGCGCCGACGCTGGCGACCAATCCCGGCGCCAGTTCCAGCCCGCCTTCGCCGAATACCGCGCCTTCGGTCACGCTGTTGGAAACGCCGAGGATGCGGTTGGGCGCGGCGGGCGGTCCCAGCGCCCGCGTCAGCTTTTCCTGATCCTGGATGAAGCCCGCGCCGACCACCCAGCCGCGCCCCTGCGAATCCCGGTGCGACAGCCGCGTCTCGTTCGAGATCAGGCTGATCTTGTTCTCCTGATCGAAGATGCGCGGATCGGCGGCCGCAGGCGCGGTGAAATCGTAGCGCGCATCGACGTCCTGCCGCACGACCGCGCTTGCGGAAACCAGGCTCGTGCCGCCCCAGTCGCGCGCCACCGTCAGGCTGCCCAGCGCATAATCATTGTCGAACGGCTGGGCGACGCGGTTGGAACGCGTCAGCGGCGGCAAGCCGGCCTCCGCATATTGGCCGTCGTCGCTGCTGATATTCTGGAGCAGGCCGCCCACTTCGATCCGCCAGTCGCCGGCATTGGCGCGCACGGTCGCGCGCCCGCCGGTCTTGCGGGTGCGATTCACGTTGGAGGCGGCTAGACCGATATTGTCGATATAGCCGCCTTCGATCGCATGAAAGGCGACGAAGCGCGCACCGATCGCGCCGGTGATGGGCAGGTTGACCATGCCCATCACGTCGAAGCCGGGATCGCCATGCGCGGTCAGCGACCGGCCGAACGAGGCCGCGCCTTCGACCTGATCCATCGCCACCGGCTCGGGGACGATGCGGATCACGCCGCCGAGCGCCCCCGCCCCGTACAATGTGCCTTGCGGGCCTTCGATCACTTCGACCGAGCGGACATCGTACAGGCTGATGTCGGGATCCGGCGCGTTATAGTTGAGCCGGACGTCGCCGAGATATTGCCCGACCAGCGCCTGCGACGGGCCGTTGAAGCTGGAATCGGCGATGCCCCGGATGAACAATTTGTTGCGGCCGGAGCCGAGATGCGTCGAACTCAGCGTAGCCAGTCGCTCGACCAAAGCATCGGTTCCATGGGCCTGGTCCGCCAGGCTGAAGGTGGTGCCGTCGACGACCGAGGCGGTGCCCGCGTAACGCGACAGCAGGGTGCCGGTCTTGGCCGCGGTCACGACGATCTCCCCGACCGACGGCGGCACTGCCACGACCGGAGGACGGGGGATCGGGCGCGGCGATGGCGATGCCGGCGCCGCCAGCACGCGCCAGGTCGTCGCATCGATCCGCTCGGCGCGGGCCGGCTGTCCGGCCAGCAGCCGGCGCAGCGCCGCGTCGATCGCATAGCGCCCGTGCAATCCGTGCACCGGCAGCGCCGCGACCGCAGGATCGATCGAGCCGATCGTGACACCCGCCTGCTGCGCCACCCGGATCAGCGCATCGCCGAGGCGCCCGGCGGGAACGTCGAACGCGACGCGCGCCGGTACCGCCGCCGGCGCGGATCCCGCGGCCAGCATCAACACCATGATTGTCAGACGATCAGCGGCCCGCACGCGCCTTCAGATAATAGCCTTGCGGCCTGCTGGCGATGTCGATGTCGAGCACCTTGCCGAGGCGGTCGAAAAACTGGCGGCGATCCGTCCCCGGAACGACGATCACGCCGGTGAAGGCGCGGCCGGCAAGATCGGGGGCAACATCCATCGGCTGGCCCGTGAGCCGGCCGATATCGTCCGCGACCCGCATCAGCGTCGCGCCGCGATAGACCAGATGCCCGGTGCGCCACGTGCCGACCGTGGCCGGATCGACGTCGGCGACTTCGACCAGGCTGCTCGCATCCTTCTTGCGTAGCACGCGCCCCGCGCCCAACCGCACGGCGGCGCCCTCCGGATCGTAGAGGACGGCGCCTTCCGCCACCGACACTTCGCTCGCCCGCGCGCTGCGCACGACATCGAAACGGGTGCCGATATCGACCAGCCGCTGGCCGCCGACATCGACCGTGAAGGGCCGGTTCTCGTCATGCACGACGCTGAACATCGCTTCGCCGCGCTCGAGCCGGGCGGTGCGGCCGTTCGCCCGATCGAACACCAACCGCGATCCGCCGTTGAGCGCAATGCGGGTGCCGTCGGCCAATGCAATCATCCGAAGCTCGCCTGGGCGGGTTTCCGCCACCATCGACGCCGGACCGGCCGAAAAGGGCGTGACCAAAGCCACGAGCGCTGCCGCCGCGGCAACCGCGCCCGCACCACCGCCGATCACCCACTTCATCCGCCGCGGCGCTGCAACGGACGCCGTCACCGGCGACGGTGTGTCGAGTCCGCCCGCCAGATCATGGCCGGCAAAAGCCGCTTCATAAGCAAGATTGTGCGCGGGATCGGCTTCGAGCCAATCGGTCAGTCCGTCCCAGTCGCTGAAGCGCGGGTCGCGCGCCCGCGCCATCCACAAGGCGGCCTGATCGCGGATATCGGCGGTCATGGCGCGCTGCTCCGCGACGGCGGTGCGGTATCGTCTTCCTCGTCCGCGAGTGCCGCGACGACGCGATAGGCGCGCTGGAGATGCTTCTCGACCGCGCTCAGGCTGATCCCCTCGTCCTGCGCGATCCGGCTCTGGGCCACACCCTCGATCCGGAAACGGCGGAAGATCGCCTGCGAACGCTCGCCCAAGGTCGCCAGCGCGCGCTCGACCTGGCGCAGCCGCTGCCGCGCGGCCAGCGTCCGCTCCGCCGACGGCGTTTCGTCCTGGCCGGCGGGATCGTAGCCGGTCTCGCTCCACGCCTGCTCGCGATGCGTGCGGCGCATGCTTGCCCGCACCCGATCATGCATCAGATTGTCGGCCATGCGGAACAGATAAGCGCGCGGATCGGCGATCGGCCCTTCGGCCTCGAGCCGTTCCACCTTGAGCCACAATTCCTGCATGACGTCTTCGGCATCGTCCCCCGCACCGCGTGCGCGCAAAAAGCGCAACAGCGGCCCGCGATGGGCGATGAGCACCGCACTGAGTCCGCTGGCAACCATGAAATGACCCGTGCGCCCGTCCGCTCCCGCGTCATAGCGGGCGCCGGACAGGGCGACAATCTTGAGCGCCGGATTGCGTGTGCGGGTCATGATGCAGGGCAGACGCCACGCTCTGCCCGATTCCGCAGCGGTTCCCCGCCGGATCGTCACAATCAACCGGTAGGTGATGCGGGTTTGCAACGGTGACGCCGTCTTTCCCGCGATGTTGGAAGCTTTGATCAGCGACTTTTCCCTGCGGCCAGAGGATCGGCACGGCGCGGCTCATCCGGCGACGGATCCGGGCGCGGCCCGGCGTATCCTGATCGTGCTGCACGATTTCGCGGGCGGCGGCACCGAACGGGTCGCGATCCGGCTGGCCAACCAATGGGCGCGGATGGGCCGCACGGTTCGTATCTTCTGCGGCTGTCAGGGCGGCCCGCTGCGCCGTCTGGTCGAGCCGGGCATCACGGTCGAAACCGCCGACCCCGGCCTGCCACGCGGCCCGCTGTCGCGCGTCCGCCTGGGCCTGGCGCTCGCCGGCGCAGCCCGCAGGTTCCAACCCGATGCGGTATTCGGACCGGGCAATTTCCACCTGCTGCCGCTCGCCGTCTTCGCATTGCGCAGCCGATCGGGCGCGGCGATCTTCTGCAAGATCAGCAATCCGCTGGATCGCGCGGACCGAACAGGCACGAGCGGCTGGATCCGGCGTCGCGTGCTCAAGGTGCTGACCGCGCGGATCGACGGCCTGGTGGCGATGAGCCCGGCGCTACGGGCCGAGGCGGAAGCGCTGATCGGCCCCGACCGGGTCGCCGCGCGATGGGAGCCGATCTTCGACGCCGGCCCGCGACGGCAGGCGGAAATTGCGCGCGATCCCACCTTGATCGTCGCGGCGGGACGGCTGGAGCCGCAAAAGAATTTCGCGCTAGCGATCGAGGCGATGGCGCATCTCGTGCGATGGACCGACGCGCAGCTCGTCATCCTCGGCGACGGCAGCGAGCGTGCCCAGCTGGGGCGTCAGATCGAACGGCTCGGCCTGCACGAACGGGTACGGCTGATCGGCCATGTCCCGCATATCGAACCCTGGCTGAGCAAGGCGTCCTGCTTCCTGATGACGTCGCGCTACGAGGGCTATCCCGCGTCGCTGGTCGAGGCGCTGGCGAACGGCCTGCCCGCGGTAGTGACCCCCTGCTCGCCGGCATTATCCGAAATCATGCCCCGCGCCGGGCTCGGCGTGGTGGTGACCCCCGATGCCGGGACCATCGCCTGCGCGCTCCAGGGTATGATGCGCCAGCCCCGCCGGCAGTCGATCGACCCCCTGCTGCTCGCCCGCCACGACGAGGCGCGCGCGGCGGCATCCTATCTCGATTTGATGGACCGGGGGGCGGTTTTGCCCAAGGGTTGATCGCTATGCGTCCTTTGCTCCTTTCCGCATTTCTCGTCACGGCCGCCGGCTGCGGCACCGCCGCACAGGCCGGCACGCACAGTTGGGGCCAGGCCAGCAATATCGGACGCGACGTGCTGTTCGCCGCCGCGCTCGGCGTGCCGGCGGTGCAGCAGGACTGGGCGGGCGATCTGCAGGCCGGCGGCAGCCTGCTGCTGGCGGGCGGCGCGGCCTATGGGCTCAAGGAGGTCTTTCCGGAGGAGCGGCCCGATCATAGCGACCGCAAGAGCTTTCCGTCCGGCCACAGCGCTGAATCCTTCGCCGCCGCCGCATCGCTGGAAAACCGCTATGGCTGGCAGGCGGGCCTGCCCGCTTTCGCGGCGGCGACCTTCGTCGCGGTGGCGCGGGTCGAGGCACGCAAGCATCATTGGTATGATTGCGTCGCGGGCGCGGCGATCGGCACCGGCAGCGGTTTCCTGCTCACCAGCAAGCGCGACGATCATGTGAAACTGGTGCCGTGGGGCGATGCCGGCGGTGGCGGGCTCGCGCTGGTCGCGCGTTTTTAGATTCCGTTTCAGTTTTACTGAAACGGGGGCGGCACCGGCCCGCGCCCCCACCCGGCCTCCCAACAGGTTATTCTATGGGAGGCCGGGTGGGGGTGCGGGCCGGTGCCGCTTCGGCGCAGCTGAAAACGACACTAAAATGGCGCAACAAACCGGATCAGCGCGCGGCGATCGCGCTCGGGCGTGGGCTCGATCATCATCCGCCGGTCGTGATCGGCGGTGCCGTCGCGCAGTTCCAGACCGATCCGGCCGAACGGCGTCGTGCGTTGCCCCAGCCGCCAGTCGAGCGCGAGGCGTAGGCCCTCCCCGGCCGGCGGCATGCCCGCGGTGCGCTCGACCGCGTGGTCGAGCGGGGAGAGATTGCTGGTGGTGACGCGGTACCAGCCCCCGTCCAGTTCCAGGCGGCGGTCATGGAGCAAAGCCGCGCCCAGATAGAGACTGTTGACCCGGATCGACTGGCCCCGGCTGATCCCCGCCAGCGCGGGCAGACGCTGCTTTGCGGCCCCAATATGGAGTGTCAGCAAATCGTCGCTATCCATAGCTATAGCGTAGCGGAGATCCGAGGCGAGGAAGCCGGAAATATGTTTTTCCGACCGCAAGTCCCGCAAACCGATCGATCGGGCGCGGATCACCATGCCGGAAAAACCAGGCCCGTCGGCGGCCCCGAAGCGCTTGACGCGGCCACGCCAGATTTCGCCCGGCAGCGCCGCCACGAACGGCGAGACGCGGCCGCCACCTTCGACCGTTCGGATCATCGTCGATGGACCGAAACGGGCCAGCAACCGGCCCGCATAGACATGCCGGGACGATGCGGATGGCGGCGGATGGAACACGACATCCACCGCGGGCACATCCGCCTGCGCCGGCGTGACGGCGATCCCCAATATCAACATCGTCGCAATGCCAAAGTTACGCATGACACCACCCCCTGTCCGAAAAGACGGTGCGGTGCGGTGGCTTCCGCATCCCGAACCGTAACGGTCGGTACGTGCGGCTTTTGCCAGTCAACGGAGTCTTCCCCATGACAGTAGGAGTATTGTGATGAACCCTGTCCGGAGCAGTGTGATTATTGGCGCTTTATTGTTCGGCCTGTCAGCTCAACCGGGCTTCGCCCAGACCCCGGCCGAACTATCCGTTCTCACCTATAATATCGAAGGCCTGCCCTGGCCCGCGCGGTCCGATCGGGCGGAAGACCTCTCCAAGATCGCCGATCAGCTGCAATCCCTGCGCGCGGAGGGCAACCAGCCGCACGTCGTGCTGTTCGAGGAGGCCTTTTCGGCCGATGCCAGGGCGGTCGCGGTCAAGGCGGGCTATCGCTATATCGTCGACGGGCCCGCCGCTTCGGACGCGGGTGCGCCGACGACATCGGCCGCCGACCGCGCCTTCATGGCCGCCGCGCGTTTCCTGTCGGGTGAGAAATGGGGCAAATGGCGCGGCAGCGGCCTGCGGATCGCATCGGATTATCCGATCCTCGACGTGAAGCGCATGGCCTACCGGACCTGCGCGGGCATGGACTGCCTCGCCAACAAGGGCCTGGTGCTGGTCACGATCGCGGTGCCCGGCGCGCCGCAGCCGGTCGCGATCGTCGCAACCCACCTCAATTCGCGCAGGGCATCGCGTGTGTCGGCCGAACGCGCTTTCTACGCCTATCAGCGCCAGGTCGATGCGCTGTCCGACTTCGTCCGCGCCAATATCGCACCGGGCATGCCGTTCATCGTCGCGGGCGATTTCAATGCCCAGCAGGAGCGCCGCGCCTATCTGCTCCAACGCGCGGCCGGATGGCGCGCCGACGCGCCGGTCCGCGCGGCGCTCGACACCTGCCTCGAGGCGGTGGAGCAATGCCGGGCGGACAATCGCGACGACCTCGCCTTCAGCCGGCGCCGGGGCCGCGACTGGCAATTATTCGCCTCAGGCAAATCCGAACACTTGAGGCTCAAATCGATGGCGGCCTTGTTCGGCCATGATGCCGACGGGCGCATGCTGTCCGACCATGTCGGCTATGCGGCGACCTATGCGCTCGACAACGGTCCGTCGGCGTCCGCCGCCGAGAGCGCGGACGCGTCGGCGGGAGAAAGGCAGCCGGTCGCGCTGGCGGTGCGCGATCAATTTGCCGCCCGCCAGGGCGGCGCACCGCGCTAGATGATGCCGGGGATGAAGCGCTTCACCCGCGCCGCATAGGCATCATAGACGGGGCCGAACTGGGCCCGGAGCAGCTTTTCCTCTTCGAGGATGCGCAGCGTCGTGCCGATCCAGTAGAGCGGGATGCCGAGGATCAGACCGCGATAATGGCCGAACGCCATCGCCATCGCCAGCAGCCAGGCGAACAGCGCGCTGTAGATCGGGTGGCGCACGTACGCGAACGGCCCCCAGGTGACGAGTTCATGGTCGGACCGCGTCCGCGCGACCAGGCTCCAGTTACGGCCGAGCGCGCGTTTCGAAGCGGTGAACACGCCGCAGGTGAAGGCGATCAGCAGAACGACCACGCCAACCTGCTCGATCGCGGCGCGCGACGCGGGCGCGAGCGACATGTCGATCAGCCCCGCGCCAACCGCGACAAAGGCCAGCATCTGAATGACGATGCCGACGATCGACCGGGGGGACCGGCGGCTGCCGCTTTCGCCCGCCTCGCGCTTGCCGGCGAAGACCAGCAGCAACAGGAACAGGCCGAGCCCCGCGAACAGGATGGCCGGCCCGACCGGGCTGACGGGCGTCGGATGAATGATCATTGCAATGCCCCTCCCCGGACCGCCGCATCAAAGCGCCGTTCCGGGGGCGGGTCAATCACGCGTCAGGACGCAGGTGTCAGGAGGAGGCCTTGTCGCCGGCGGCCTTGGGCGTGAACTTGCCGGCGAGATCCTTGGCCGTTGTCAGCACCTTGTCGCGCCGTTCCTTCTTGCTCAGAAAGAACGCCGCCAACCCGCCCAGCACCAGCCAGCCAAACTTGGTCAGGCCTTTCTTCTGGTTCGCCGCATCCGCCATCATGAATCTCCTTCGAGACACATAACCAGCGACGCGGCGCGCCCGTTCCTCGGCTGGCCGTGTCGTCGGCCTCAGACGCCGAGAAAGTCCAATCCGCCCGGCAATGGTGCCGCGGCATAGTCAACCTGCAGCACGCGTCGACGGCGCGGCGCCGCCGCAGCGGCCGAGGCATGGAGAATGAGCGTGCGATAGCGCCAGATGTCGCCCCGGTCGGCGAGACACGCCACGATGTCCGATCCGGCGACGACCTCGTCCAGATCGCGCTCGGCGACCATGCCGGCGCGATGGCTGCCCCGCGCGACGAGCAAGGGCGCGTTGGTCGACGATACCGGATCGAGATGGATGCGGAGCGTGACCATTCCCTCCAGCACATCCACCGGCGGCGCGACGTGCAGCAGTCCGCTCTTCACCGTCCAGGGGCCGAAGCGTGGAATCTCCTTCCGCTCCCGCGCGACGATTGTGCGATCCTGATGCCAGCCGAGCGACCAATTGGCCGCCTCGGTCTTGTCGAACAGGATCGCGCGGACCGGAAAACAGCCCTGCCCCAACGCATGCGCGGCGACCGCGCCGACCGGTCCGTCGGCGTTCAGAAGGCGCGCCAGATCGGCGCGGCCCTGCAATCTGGTTCCCGCGCGATCAGCCGGCAGATCGGCCAGCGCCGCTTCGATGTCACCCAGCGCCGGCGCGTCGAGCGCGCCGCGAAACAGCTGCGCGCCGTCGGCGTCCAGCGTCAGGCCGTCGAGCGCGCTCAGGCGGCCTGCTTGGCCCGGCTGGCGCGCTTGCGCTCGTGCGGATCGAGGTAGCGCTTGCGCAGCCGGATATTCTTCGGCGTGACCTCGACCAGCTCGTCATCGTCGATATAGGCGATCGCCTGCTCCAGCGTCAGGCGGCGCGGCGGCGTCAGCCGGATCGCATCGTCCTTGCCGCCCGAAGCGCGGAAGTTGGTGAGCTGCTTGGCCTTCATCGGATTGACTTCGAGATCGTCATTCTTGGCGTTCTCGCCGATGATCATGCCCTCGTAGAGCTGCTCGCCCGGGGCGACCATCATCACGCCGCGCTCCTCGAGCGGGCCGAGCGCATAGGCATTGGCCTCGCCCGAGCCGTTCGAGATCAGCACGCCGTTCTTCCGGCCTTCGATATTGCCCCTGTAGGGGCCGTATTTCTCGAACAGCCGGTTCATGATGCCGGTGCCGCGCGTGTCCGACAGGAACTCGCCATGATAGCCGATCAGGCCGCGCGAGGGGGCCGAGAAGGTGATGCGGGTCTTGCCGCCGCCCGACGGGCGCAGGTCGGTCATCTCGCCCTTGCGGCTGGCCATCTTCTCGACGACCGTGCCCGAATAATCCTCATCAACGTCGATCACGACCGTCTCATACGGCTCTTCGCGGCCATTCTCGCCATCGCGGAACAGCACGCGCGGACGGCTGATGCCGAGTTCGAAGCCCTCGCGGCGCATCGTCTCGATCAGCACGCCGAGCTGGAGCTCGCCGCGGCCGGCGACTTCATAGCTGTCCTTGTCGTCGGACTCGGTCACCTTGATCGCGACGTTGCTCTCGGCTTCGCGCAGCAGGCGGTCGCGGATCATGCGCGACGTCACCTTGGTGCCCTCGCGGCCCGCCATCGGCGAATCGTTGACCGCGAAGCGCATCGACAGGGTCGGCGGATCGATCGGTTGCGCGTGCAGCGGCTCGGTCACGCTCGGATCGGCGATCGTGTTGGCGACGGTCGCGGTGGTGAGGCCGGCGATCGAAATGATGTCGCCCGCCTGCGCTTCGTCGACCGGCACGCGCTCGAGCCCGCGGAACGCCATGATCTTCGATGCACGCCCGGTCTCGACGACCTTGCCGTCATTGTCGAGCGCGTGGATCGGCATGTTGGTCTTGACCGAGCCCGAGAAGATCATCCCGGTCAGGATGCGGCCGAGGAAATTGTCGCGGTCGAGCAAGGTCACGAGGAACTTGAACGGACCATCGGGATCGGCGCTGGGCGGCGGCACGTGCGCGACGATCTGTTCGAACATCGGTGCAAGCGTGCCTTCGCGCGCGTCGGGATCGGTGCTGGCATAGCCGTTGCGGCCGGAGGCGAAGAGCACCGGGAAATCGAGCTGTTCGTCGGTCGCCTCAAGGCTGACGAACAGGTCGAACACCTCGTCCAACACTTCCTGGGTGCGCGCGTCGGAACGGTCGATCTTGTTGACCACCACGATCGGACGCAGGCCCAAAGCGAGCGCCTTGCCGGTCACGAACTTGGTCTGCGGCATCGCGCCTTCGGATGAATCGACCAGCAGGATCACGCCGTCGACCATCGACAGGATGCGCTCCACCTCACCGCCGAAATCGGCGTGACCGGGCGTGTCGACGATGTTGATGCGGGTGTCGCCATCCTTGCCGTGCCACTCGACCGAGGTGCACTTGGCGAGGATCGTGATGCCGCGCTCTTTTTCGAGATCGTTCGAATCCATCGCGCGCTCTTCGATGCGCTGATTGTCGCGGAAAGTGCCCGATTGGCGGAAGAGCTGGTCGACCAGGGTGGTCTTGCCATGATCGACGTGCGCGATGATGGCCACGTTGCGGAGGCGCATGGTGGTCTTTCGGTTCGTGTTTTCGAATTAGTGCGCGCCCTTAACCGAAATGCGGCGCTGCAACAAGGCCGCGGCGGCGAAACGAGCGGTTATTGCCTGATCGCGAACCTGATGATCAGCGAGACGCCGGCCAGCGCGGCAACGCTGATTGCCCATAACCCCGCGAACCAACCGAGCCGCCGCGGCCACATCAATGATAGCCCTCGTCACCGACCTTGCCGCGGAAGACCCAATAGGCCCAGCCGGTATAAGCGAGGATGATCGGCACCATGATGCACGCGCCGATCAGCATGAAGACCTGGCTCTGATGCGGTGCGGCCGCCTGCCAGATAGTGACACGGCCGGGAATGACGTCCGGCCAGATCGAGATGGCGAGCCCGAGCATCGACAGGCCGAACAGAGCCAGCGTCAGCAGAAAGGGCAGCCGCTCGCGGCCTCGGCCGATGCTCCACAGCAAGGCGATCGCGACGAACGCGACCAGCAAGGGAATTTGCGCGGCGGCGAGCACGCCCGGCCATTCGAACCAGCGCTGATAATATTTGCCCTCGAGAAACGGCGTGTAGGCCGAGACGGCGGCGATCGCGGCGACCAGAGCCAGGACGAGCGGGCGCGCGTAACGGCGCGCATCGTCATGCACCGCCCCTTCGGTCTTCCACAAAAGGAAACAGGCGCCGAGCAGCGCATAGCCGATCGCCAGGCTGATTCCGGTCAGCAGGCTGAACGGCGTCAGCCAATCCCACCAGCCGCCGGCATAGGCCCGGCCCTGGACGTGAATACCCTGCAGCAGCGCGCCGAGCGTGACGCCCTGCGCCAAGGCGGCGACGATCGAACCGACGCTGAACGCGGCGTCCCACAGGGGCCGGTGGGCCGGATCACGCCAGCGGAATTCGAACGCCACGCCGCGAAAGACCAATCCGAGCAGCATCGCGATCAAAGGCGCGTAGAGCGCGGGCAGGATGATCGCATAAGCGAGCGGGAAGGCCGCCATCAGCCCGCCGCCGCCGAGCACCAGCCAGGTCTCGTTGCCGTCCCATAGAGGTGCGATCGCGTTCATCGCCGCGTCGCGGTCCTTGCCGACCGCGAAGCGCGTGAAGAGGATGCCGATACCGAGATCGAACCCGTCCATCACCACATACATCGCCACCGCAAAGGCGATGATGAACGCCCAGATGATCGTCAGATCAAGCATCGCCGCCATCCCCCCGCATCGCGGGTGTGATGCCGGCGGTGCGGATCGGCGCGCGCGTCGGATCGCTTTCGCCCGTCGCGGGCGGCTTGGCCATCAGCCGCAAGATGTACCAGGTGCCCGCCGAGAAAGCGGCGAAATAGACGATTACGAAGGCGGCGAGCGAGGCGCCCACCGCCGGCGCGCCGATCGGCGAGACCGAATCCGCGGTGCGCAACACGCCATAGATCGTCCACGGCTGGCGTCCGGTCTCGGTCGTCACCCAGCCCGCGATCACCGCGATGAAGCCGGCAGGCCCCATCGCCAGCGCGCCGCGATGCAGCCAGCGCCAATCGTAGAGCCGGCCGCGGACGCGCGCGACCAGGCTGAAAAGCCCCAGCGTAACCATCAGCAGGCCAAGGCCGACCATGATCCGGAACGACCAGAAGGGGATCGGCACCGGCGCCCATTGATCGCGCGGGAAATCCTTGAGGCCCTGCAGCGGGGCGTTGGGGTCATGCTTGAGGATCAGCGAGCCGAGCTTCGGAATCGCGATCTCGTAATGGACCCGGGCATCCTTGTTACTCGGCAGGCCGAACAGGATGAGCGGGGCGCCGTGCGGACTGGGTTCGTAATCGCCCTCCATTGCCAGCACCTTGGCCGGCTGATGCTCGAGCGTGTTGAGGCCGTGCGCGTCGCCCGCCAGCACCTGGATCGGTGCCACGATCGCCGCCATCCACATCGCCATCGAGAACATCGTGCGGACCTGCTGCGTCTTCTGCCCGCGCAGCAGATGCCACGCCCCAACCCCGCCGACGCAGAAGGCGGTCGTCAGATAGGCGGCAAGCACGGTGTGAACGAGGCGATAGGGAAAGCTCGGGTTGAAGATGATCGTCAGCCATGATCCGGCCGGCACGAACTGGCCCGCCGCATTGACCGCGAAGCCCTGCGGCGTCTGCATCCAGCTGTTCGCCGACAATATCCAGAAGGCCGAGATGAAGGTGCCGATCGCGACCATCAAGGTGGCGGTGAAGTGTAGGCCGGGCCCGACCTTGTTCGTCCCGAACAACATCACGCCGAGAAAGCCCGCCTCGAGGAAGAAGGCGGTCAGCACCTCATAGGCCATGAGCGGGCCGATCACGCCGCCGGCCTTGTCGGAGAAGACGGACCAGTTGGTGCCGAACTGGTAGGACATGACGATGCCGGACACGACGCCCATCGCGAAGGTGACGGCGAAGATCTTCACCCAATACCGGAACAGGTCGAGATAATGCTGCTTGCCTGTAGCCAGCCACAGGCCCTCGAGCACAGCGAGGAAACTCGCCAGTCCGATCGTGAAGGCAGGGAACAGGAAATGGAAACTGACGGTGAACGCGAATTGGGCGCGGGCAAGGATCAATGCGGTGTGGGCAGTATCCATGCGTGGCCATTACGCCTGCGCAACGCTGTTTTGAACGTCTAAAGCATGCGGCCTCGGATGTTTCCGCTGCAATCGCGACTTTTGGGTCTCCGAAACCGAAAAGAAACGGGCCGGGAGGTCACCCTCCCGGCCCGCAAGTTAAAATCCGGCGGTTCAGATCGTATAGGCCACGCGCGTCGACCGGCGTTGGCGCAGGCTCGCGCCGACCAGGCCGAAAGCACCGACGAACATCGCCCAGGTCGCCGGCTCGGGGACGTCCGTCGTGGTGACGCTGGGCGTGAAGTTGATCGGCCCGGCATAGGACGCGCCGTTGCCGAGGCTGGCAGTCTGCACCGTATAGTTCACGACCAGGCTGTGCGTGCCAGCCGCAAGCAGGATGCTCGCCAGGTTCACCGACTCCAGGTCGCCGGCGATCGGCAGATCGAACGGCGTACCGCCGTCGATGCTGACGCCGTCGATCGAATTGCCGAAGTCGAGGTTGCTGACGACGTCGCCGGCGGGGTTGGTCTGAAGCTGGGTGGTCAGCGAGCCCGAGAAGGTGCCCGCCTGGTCCAGCGTAAACACATAAGTATCCTGATATTCGCCCGGCGCGGTGCGTGATTGCCCCACGATCGAGGTCCCGTTGGTAAAGCTGATATTGTAGGTGTTGAAATCGACCGCGAATGCGGGCGCAGCGGAAAGCACAGCGGCACCGGCCGCTGCCAAAGCAAGCAACTTCATGACTTTTACTCCTACCCTGACAAGGAACAAGCCAAGCCAACGTTACACTCGTTGCGGTCCGCTGCGCGGCCGACCGCTTCCGAGAGTTAACCAAGATCAACTTGCCGCAGCGCAGAACAAGCCCGAATGATTTGAGTTGCAGGGTTTTTGAGACGGGCGGCGAAAAAATTGCACTAGTTTCAGATGGTTACACACTCGAAACGAGTGGAACCTTATCCGCCGTTTCGATGCAAGTCCTCGAAATCAATCGACAATGCTGCAAATGCGTAAGAAAAGTGACAAGCATCGGTGCGAAACCGCCGCACGGGCGCGATATCGTTGCGCCCCACATGATTCGCGCGGTGCGGCCGGTTAGATTGCCGTATCACTTGAATAATACAGTGATTGCCCCCTATCTTGGGGCTCCAAGGGGTGGAGACGGATTTTGGCCACGACCGCGACCGAGACGAAGACCGACGAACTCGTGCTGACGCCGCCCGCGCCGGTGCAGGCGATCACGCCTGCCACGGCAGCGGGGCTGGTGCCGCTCGACGACAAAACCAAGAGCGAGCTGGACAAGCGCGTCAGCGTCTTCGTCGACGAACTGGCGGCGCTCGATTCCAACTCGCCTGAGTTCGGCAAGCGCGTCGATACGATCTCCAGCCTGGGGCAGAAGGAGATACGCGATGCCGCCGGCCAGTCGAACCGCTTCCTCGACCGCCCGGTGCGCGCGATGGACAGCGACAGCGGCGTCGGCAGCGACCTGGCCGAGCTGCGCCGCACGATCCAGGATCTCGATCCCGCCAAGAAGGGCAATCTGCTCGCGCCGCGCAAATTGTTCGGCATCATCCCGTTCGGCAACAAGCTGCGCAATTATTTCGACAGCTATAAAAGCTCGCAGAACCACATTTCGGCGATTCTGGTCAGCCTCAAGAACGGCAAGGACGAATTGCTCAAGGACAATGCCGCGATCGATACCGAACGGCAGAATCTGTGGGCGGCGATGGGCCGGCTCGAACAGATGATCCACACCGCGCAGACCGCCGATACCGCGCTGGAAGACAAGGCCAACGAGCTCGACACGGGCGATCCGGCCAAGGCCAAGGCGATCCGCGAGACCGCGCTCTTCTACGTCCGCCAGCGTCACCAGGATTTGCTGACGCAGATGGCGGTGACGGTGCAGGGCTATCTCGCGCTCGATCTGGTCAAGAAGAACAATGTCGAGCTGATGAAGGGCGTCGATCGCGCCTCGACCACCACCGTCGCGGCGTTGCGCACGGCGGTCACGGTCGCGCAGGCGCTGGTCGGCCAGAAGCTGGTGCTGGAGCAGATCACCCAGCTCAACACCACCACCGCCAACATCATCGATTCGACCGGTGAGATGCTGCGCAACCAGACCGCGCAGATCCACGAACAGGCCGCGAGCGCGACGATCCCGATCGAGACGCTCAAGCGCGCCTTCCAGAACATCTACGACACGATGGACGCGGTCGACAATTTCAAGCTGCAGGCGCTCGATTCGATGAAGACCACGGTCACCAGCCTGTCGAGCGAGGTCGAGAAGTCGCGCGGCTATATCGCGCGTGCCGAAGGCGCCGCGCAGGCCCGGCTGAGCGCCAGCGGCGGCACCCCGGCCGAAGATCCGTTCAAGGCGATCTGATGCCCGATCCCAATCGCGTCGTGGCCGATGCCGAGGCGCTGCTCCAGCGCGTCTCGCCCGAAGGCCGTCGGCTCGCCCAGCGCGAGCGCCAGCGGCGCAATCGCGCGCGGATGAAGGCGCTCGGCCGCGCGTTCGGTGCGACCGTGCTGATCATGCTCGCGGCGATCGCGGTCGGCTGGGTCATTCCGATCGGGCAGTTCGGCTTCCTTATTGCGTTGATCGCCATATTGGCCGCGTGGGTCGTGATCTTCGCGATGAGCCACGAGCCGACCGAAACCGTGCAGAGCCTGGCCGCGAGCGACATCACGATGCTGCCGCAGAAGACCGAAGCCTGGCTCCAGCGACAGCGGGCCGCGCTGCCCGCGCCCGCACAGCGGCTGGCGGACGGGATCGGCCTCAAGCTCGAGGCACTCGCCCTCCAGCTCGCCAGCCTCGATCCGCGCGAGCCTGCGGCGGCCGAGGTACGCAAATTGCTGAGCATCGAACTGCCCGAACTGATCGAAGGCTATGCGCGCGTGCCACTCAACCTGCGCCAGGACGCAAGCAACGGCCCCGCACCCGACAAGCAACTGGTCGAGGCGCTGAACGTGGTCGACAGCGAACTCGCGCGGATGAGCGCAGATCTCGCCAGCGGCGACCTGAACAAGCTCGCCACCCAGGGCCGCTATCTCCAGCTCAAATATAAGGATGAGGGCGGGGTTTGACCGGGCGCCCCGCCTGGACCTTGATCGATCCAGGCTGCGCCTGGGTCGCGAATCCAGGTCCCAACCCTTAATAGAGCCCGACCCACGTCATCAGCGGAAGCGCCCAGCGCTTCCACCAATAACGATCAGGCTCTAGCTTTTCGTTTACCCTCAGTGATCTACAGCAGATCGGCGCTTGACGCGCGGGACTCGCCCGACGAGACGCCGACATTGCCGCGCCGCGCGCGGCATCTGGAAAGTTCGAGCCGTTGATCGCTTTCGTTCGTAGCTGGCTCGGGCGGCTTTTGGCCGCCCTGGTCCTGGCCGGGCTACCGCTGGCAGCGGGGGCGACGCCGCTCCGTATCGATCAGCCGCTCTGCCATGCGGTGACGGCCGGCGAACCGCCCGCCACCGACGCGGCCTATAGCTGTACCGGCACGCCGGCGGCCTACCAGCAGGCCACGCTCTGGCTGCACGCCGACCTTTCGCAGCTGGATGCCGCGCGCCACGATCCGGTGCTGCTGATCCACCAGAGCCGCTTCGATCGCCTGATCGTGCTGTTCCATTATGCCGACGGCGTCACCGACCGCCAGCAGATCGCGCGCGGCGATTATGGCGCCTCTTGGCGCATCGGCGGCCAGATCGCGTTCGAGGCGCCGCATCGCGACGCCGCGCTGACCGGCGTGTCGATGGGCTTCGAGCATCTCGCCAGCCAGGCCTTGCTGCGCATCCGCATCCTGCCGCGCGCCGCCGCCAACCACGATCTGGCGATGGCGGCGGTACTTGCGGGCGGATCGATCACGCTGTTGCTGATCGGCGGCATCTACAATCTGTCGCTCGCGATCGCGGTCCGGCGTCAATTCCTCGCCTGGCATGGCCTGTGGGCGCTGTGCATGGTGCTGTGGGGCCTGTTGTGGTCGCAGATCACGCTGATTGCGCTGCCGGGCCTGGCGGGCACGACCGCCTCGCAGACCATGAGCTTGCTCGCCTGCCTCGCCGTAACCACGGCGACGGTGAGCGTAGTCACCGCGCTGAAACCGACCCTGCCGCGCTGGACATGGCGCGGCGTGATCGCCCTGGGCGTAGTCATCGGGCTGATCGGCATCCCGGCATCCCTGGTCACGGATGGGGCGGTCGACGTTTATAACGCGGTGCTCGGCGTTCTCGTTCTCGCCGATCTGGCGGCGGTCAGCCTGTGCATCGGCTGGAGTTGGCGGCGCGGCAGCGGCGAGGCGCGCGATCTCGCCAGATCCTGGGTGGTGCCGATGGCGGTGCTCGCCTTGACCCAATTGTTCGATTTCAACAGCCGGATGTTCGGTGGCGGGCCGCAGATCATGGTCCTGTCCGCATCCGCGTTGCAGACCGTCTGGCTGTCGATCACGACGACCTTGCGCCTGTCGCAGATGCGGATCGAGCTCGATCAGGCGCGCGCCGCCGAATCGGCTTTGGCCGAACTCGCCAATCGCGATCCGCTGACCGGCCTGCTCAACCGGCGCGGGTTCGTCGATTGCCTGCACCAGACCTTCGTCGACGGGAACGAGGCGCCGCTCGCCTTGCTGCTGATGGACGTCGACCTGTTCAAGAGCGTCAACGATCAGTTCGGCCATGAGGCCGGCGATGCCGTGCTGTGCCGCATCGCCGATTGCTTCCGCCGGTTCGAACGCGAATTGTGCATCGGTGGCCGGATGGGTGGCGAGGAATTCGTGCTGGCGGTGAGCGGGCTCAGCAGCTTCGCGCTCCACCAGTTCGCCGAGCGCGTGCGCGAGACGATCGGCCAGTGCGATCATGGCGAAGTCAGCCAGCATCGTGCCGTGACGGTCAGCATCGGCGTCGCCGAAGGATCGACGCGCACCTCCTTCCAGAAGCTCTATGGCGCCGCCGATCGGGCGCTCTACGACGCCAAGCGCGCGGGCCGGAACCGGGTGGTATTCCATGCAGGCACATTCGACCTGCAATTGCGCGAGGAGCTGGAGCGCGACCAGTTCAGCTTCCGCTGGCCCAGGCGAAAGGCCTAGATTTTGATTTGCCGCGATTTCCGAGTCGCCGTGTGTTCCACCCGGCTAGAAATCGCTACCGCCGCCGCGCCGCGAATCGGCTGATCGCCAGCACTTCCTCTTCGACCAGCGCGCTGCCGATATGGCCCGGCGCCTTCACCTGGCGTTCGGCCTCGGCCAGCCGCGTGATCGCGGTGACGAGCGCGTCCGGCGTCCAGCGCTGGAGCTCGGCGCGGATCACATCCTTTTCCTTCCAGAAGATCGCCTTGCCCGCGGTCTCCATCACCCGGTCGATGCTCTCGCCCTCGGCCATCTGCGCGCGCAGCTGTGCCAGCTGCAGCGCGCGCCGGGCAAGCGCACGCAATACGGGTATGTCCTCGATCCCTTCGTTGGCCAGCCGTGCCAGCTCCGCATCCGCCTGCCCCGGCTGGCCCGAAAAGACGGCATTGGCGAGCTTGGAGAGATCGCCCTCCTCCATCGCCGCGCCGAGCGCGTCGAGCGTCTCCTGCTCGAGCGACCTGGGCCGCTCGGGCGCGGCATCGAGATAGAGCGCCATCTTCTCCAGCTCGCGGCTGATCAGCGCGCGGTCGCCATTGCATGCGCTGGCGATGCGCGCGGCGACGTCGTTGCGCACCTGCAGGCCAAGCTCGCGGCCGACCTCGACCACCAGGGCCGCCGCGTTGCGGCCCTCGGGTACGTAGCTCAGCTGCGACAAGGCCGCCCCGCTCGCCTGGACCAGCTTGACCAGCTTCGAATCCTTGCGCAGCGCGCCGCCGATCGCCGCGACCGGATTGCCCGCCGCGGGCGCCTCCAGCAGCGCCTGCACTGCCTCGATCGCATCGTCGGTGGCGGGTTCGAGCCGGATCCAGCGCTTGCCGCCGAACAGGCTGATCGAGGCGGCCTCGTCGGCCAGCCGCGCGGGATCGGCCTTCAGCCCCGCCGAGGTCAGATCGATCCGCTCCGCATCCGCACCCATCGCCGCGCCGAGCCGTTCGGCGAGCGCGCGCGATCCGGCCTCGTCCGGGCCGTAGAGCAGGTAGAAACGGATATCGGGATCGGCGCTGTCGAGCGCTTTACGAAGCCGTGCTTCTTCGGGCTTCATTTCGCCGGCGGATGCTGCCGCGCATAGAGCGCGACGCGCGACACGATCTGGTCCGCGACCTCGCCCGCGAGATTTTCGAGCGCGGTCTGCTCGGCCGCGATCACCGCATATTCGGACGTCACCACGTCGATGCCCGCATCCGATCCGGCGGTCGCATCGAGCAGGACCGTCTGGTTGGAGGCGTCGATCAACTTGAAGCGCGCGCGCAGCGTCCGCCGCTCGCGCGTAACGGTGTTGTTCGATCGGATGCCGAAGCCGGTAATCTGATCGTCGAGCTCGACATCGAGATGGTAGCGCGCCGTGCCATGGCCATCGGCGCCGAGCCGGTCGACCAGCGCATTGCGCACCAGCCAGCCATGCTGCCCCCCGATCGGCCCGACGTCGATATCGCTGAGCGTGCGCGCGACGGGCCCGTGGCTGCCGCCGGCATACATCGGCTGCAGGCCGCAGCCGCCGAGCAACAAAAAGCCGAGGAGCGCGAACTGCTTCATGCGACGATGTTGACCAGCCGGTCGGGGACCACAATCACTTTCTTGGGCGCGCCGCCTGCAAGGAAGGCCTGCACCTTGGGCGAGCCGACCGCGAGCGCCTCGAGCGCCGCCTTGTCGAGGCCCTTGGCGACGGTGATCGTGTCGCGCAACTTGCCGTTGACCTGGACCGCGACCGTCACCTCGTCTTCGACCAGCATCGCCGGATCGACATCGGGCCAGGGCGCATCCGCCACGAGCCCCTCGCCGCCGACGCGGACCCACGCTTCCTCCGCCAGATGCGGCATCATCGGCGCCGCCAGACGGATCAGGGTCCGGGAAGCCTCGTCGCGTGCTGCGGACGGCTTGGCCTTCTCGACCGCGCCAACCAGTTCGTAGAGCTTGGCGACCGCCTTGTTGAACGACAAAGCCTCAACATCCTCGGCGACGCCGGCGATGGTCTGATGGGTCTTGCGCGTCAGCACCGCGTCTTCGCCTACGCCGCCCTGGACGGTTGTCGCGCGCCACAGGCGCTGGACGAAGCGCGCGCAACCTTCGATGCCGGACACGCTCCACGGCAAATCGCGCTCTGGCGGGCTGTCGGACAGCATGAACCAGCGCACCGCGTCCGCGCCGTAATGATCGAGGATCGGCGCCGGATCGACCGTGTTCTTCTTCGATTTCGACATCTTCTCGACGCGGCCGATTCTGATCGCGGGACCGCCATCCTTGAGGAAGGCGCCGCCTTCGCGCCGGTCGATCTCGTCGGGCGCGAAATAGACCGGCCGGCCGGCCGTCTCGTCGTCGATATAATAGGTTTCGTGCGTCACCATGCCCTGCGTGAACAGACCGGTGAACGGCTCGGCGACGTCGAGCCGGCCGATATGCTTGAGCGCGCGCGTCCAGAAGCGCGCGTAGAGCAGGTGCAGGATCGCATGCTCGACCCCGCCAATATACTGGCCGACCGGCAGCCATTGCTCGGCGACCTTGCGGTCGAACGGCTGGTCCTTGGGCTGGCTGGCGAAGCGGATGAAATACCAGCTTGAATCCACGAACGTGTCGAGCGTGTCGGTCTCGCGCCGGGCGGGCGTGCCGCATTTCGGGCAGGCGACATGCTTCCACGTCGGATGACGATCGAGCGGATTGCCGGGAATGTCGAAGCTGACGTCGTCGGGCAACACGACCGGCAATTGATCCTTCGGCACCGCGACCGGGCCGCAATCCGCGCAATGGATGATCGGGATCGGGGTGCCCCAGTAACGCTGACGGCTGACGCCCCAGTCGCGCAGGCGATAGACAGTGGTGCCGACGCCCCAGCCCTCGCTTTCGGCGCGGGCGACTATCGCGTTCTTGGCATCCTCCGAATTCATACCGTCGAGGAAGCGCGAATTGACCGCGACGCCGGGGTCGCTGTCCGCTTCGTCGCCGATCGGATCGTTGGCATGGTCGACCGACCTGGCGACGACGCGCGTCACCGGCAGCATATATTTGCGCGCGAAATCCAGGTCGCGCTGGTCGTGCGCGGGCACGCCGAATACCGCGCCCGTGCCGTATTCCATCAGCACGAAGTTCGCGACGAACACCGGCAGCTTCCACTCCGGGTCGAGCGGATGGACCGCGCTCAGCCCGGTATCGAAGCCCTTCTTCTCGGCGGTCTCGATCTCGGCGGCGGCGGTGCCGGTGTGGCGGCATTCGTCGATGAAGGCGGACAGGCCGGGCGTTCCATCTTTCAGCGCCTGCGCCAGCGGATGATCGATCGACACCGCGACGAACGACGCGCCGAAGATCGTGTCCGGCCGCGTGGTGAAGACTTCGACGTCCGGCTGCGGGCCGCCGTCCAACCGGAACTTGAAGCGCAGCCCCTTGGATCGGCCGATCCAGTTGGCCTGCATCAGCTTCACCTTGTCGGGCCAATGTTCGAGCCTATCCAGCCCGTCGAGCAGCTCGTCGGCGAAGTCGGTGATCTTGAGGAACCATTGGCTGAGCTTGCGCCGCTCGACCAAAGCGCCCGAGCGCCAGCCGCGTCCGTCGATCACCTGCTCGTTGGCGAGCACGGTCATGTCGACCGGGTCCCAATTGACCGCGCTTTCCTTGCGATAGACCAGCCCGGCTTCGTACAGATCGAGGAACAAGGCCTGTTCCTGGCCATAATAATCGGGCTCGCAGGTCGCGAGCTCGCGGCTCCAGTCGAGCGCGAAGCCCAGCCGCTTGAGCTGCGCTTTCATCGCTTCGATGTTCGAGCGCGTCCACGCACCAGGATGGACATTCTTCTCCATCGCCGCATTTTCGGCGGGCATGCCGAACGCGTCCCACCCCATCGGGTGGAGCACCTCCATGCCCTGCATTCGCCGATAGCGCGCGAGCACGTCGCCCATCGTGTAATTGCGGACGTGGCCCATGTGGATGCGCCCCGACGGATAGGGGAACATCTCCAGCACATAGCTTTTGGGCTTGGGGCTCGCGTCGTCGGCATGGAAGGTGCCGCGCGTCTCCCACTCCCGCTGCCAGCGCGCGTCGCTGTCGCGGGGCTCGAACCGCTCCGTCACAGGAAAACCTTATCCGTTCGCGGCGGCGTTACGTCGAAGGTCGCGCGCCTTCTGGAGAATGATCTCCTCCAACTTCTCGATGGTCGACGTCTGGTTCGCCGCGTCGACCCACTGGCCGTTCTGATAGACCTGACGGGCGGCGGCCACGCGCACCACGTCGGCGCGGAGCGCGGCGTCGAGGATCGCGACCGAAACCTTCATGCGCTCGGACGGCACCGCCGGATTGACGTACCAGTCGGTGACGAAGACGCCGCCATTGCTGTCGGTCTGCGCGATCGACATGAACGAAAGCGTCTGGAGCGCGGCGCGCCACAGATAGGCGTTGACGCCGATCTGGGTGACGTTGACGGGCGCCATCTGCGGCTGCTTGGGCTGCTTCTTGCGCGCATCGGCGACGCCGGCGAGGCTCGCGACCACCAGCAGGCCGATCAGGGGACGGGAAAGACGGATCATGGACGCTAAAACCTCAGAGGGTCGGGCAGGCGCGTCGTTATAGAAGCTCATCGGCGGCCCGCAAGCCGCCTGCGGCAGGTTGCGGCAAGGGCCGATTCAGCGCCGATTCAGTCGAACAGACCGACAGGAACCCCGTTTTGCGCCATAAAATGTGGGACCAGTGCAACATACAGAAATGATTCGGTAACGCTAAAGGAACAGAGTTGCGTGTCAGGGGTAGCGACAACTTGTCCAGCGACCCATATGGGGCCCAAATGAATATGATTCGCGGGCACGTCAGGAACGGGGGGGGCGCTTTGGCGCTCTTGGCCCTGTTTGCCGTCTCCGCGACATCGGCGGATGCCAAGGTCCGGCGTCATCATCATGCCCCTCCGGCGGCGTTCGCGCCCGCTTTCAACGCCTTCACCCCGGCCGCGGCCGATCCGCGCCTTGCCGCCGCCTTCGCGCGCAGCGGGCTCGGCAGCACCGATTTCAACGACGGCGCCTTCCGCTTCACCCCGTCGGGCACCACCAGCAGCCGCCGCGCCGTCACCGTGGCAGTGCGATCGCGCGCCGTGACCCGCCAGCAGGCGGCGCACAATATGGGGCTGCCGAGCGACGGTCTCGCGCCGTTCGCCTACAGCCTGGGCGCATCGATCGGTTGGCAGCGTTTTGCCTTGTCGGGCGATGTGCAGCGGATCGATGGCGGCTTGCTGCCGAACGGGCGCGAAGCCGCCGATCTTGGCCTCGTATTCTCCGGCAAGCGCTGGGCGACCGAGCTTGAGTTTGCGGGCGAGCGCGCCGCCGGGCCGCGTCTGCCGGCCGGCCCCACCGCCGACGAAAGCTTCACAGTCGGCCTCGGCGGCTCCTACGCGCTGACCCGCCGCTTCAATGTGACCGGCGGCGTGCGCTACAAGCAGCAGCATGAGCAGATGCAGTCGCTGACCGATGACCGCCGCGACAGCCAGGCGGTCTATCTGGGCACCACCTTCAAGTTCTAATCCTTAAAAGAGCGTCGATCCCGGCCCAGCCATAGGCGCCTAACCGCGCCAGATGGCGGAAGCGGCCCGCGTCCATGCCGCCGAGCGCGATCACCGGTGCCTCCGACATCCGCGCCAGGATCGCGAACCGGATCGGACCGAGCGTGCGCACTCCAGGATGCGAGCGCGTCGCGAATACCGGCGACAGCAGGACGGCATGCGCGCGCACCTTCGCCAGTTCGCGCGCATCATGCGCGGGCGCAGTCCTGAGCAGCGGCCGCGCCGTCCGCAGATGCGGCGACCGGCCATGCGCGCCGTGGGCCCGCCACGCGGCGGCCTCGCGCGGCGAACCGGCCAGCAACAATACCAGCCCGTGCTTCCGCGCGATCGTGCGCACCTGCTCGAACAAAGCCCGGCGATCCGCCCTCGCATAATGGCGGAAGATCACGCCGCTGCCCCGCGGCAGCCGGACCAGCGCATCCCACAGCGCGTCGCCCATGCGCTCGTCGGTCATCAACCACAGGCGCGGGAGAGGCTGGCGGGAACGCATCATGCTCGCCTATAGCGCGGCAATGCTCCCGACCGAAGACGGCCCCGCCGCGCGCCTTGCCGCGGTTCGCGAAAAGCTGGCGCGCGCCGCCGCGCTCGCCGGCCGCAGGGCCGATGCGATCGAACTGATCGCGATCTCCAAGACGCATCCGGCCGAGGCCATCGCACCGCTGATCGACGCCGGCCAGCGCAGCTTCGGCGAAAACCGCGTGCAGGAAGCGCAAGCCAAATGGCCCGCGCTCAAGGCGGCGACGCCCGATATCCGCTTGCACCTCGTCGGCCAGCTCCAGTCGAACAAGGCGGACGATGCGGTCGAACTGTTCGACGCGATCCACGCGCTCGACCGGCCGAGCCTGGCCGAAGCGCTCGCCAGGGCGATCACCAAGGCCGGCCGCGCGCCGACCTTGTTCGTGCAGGTCAATATCGGCGAGGAAGACCAGAAAGGCGGCTGCGCGATCGGCGACCTGCCCGCATTGCTGGCGCAATGCCGCGCGCTCGGCCTGACCATCGCCGGCCTGATGTGCGTCCCGCCCGCCGAGACCGAAGCGGCGCCCTATTTCGCCTTGCTCGCCAAACTGGCGAAGGAGAATGGGCTGGATGGGCTCAGCATGGGCATGTCGTCCGATTACGAGACGGCGGCGATGCTGGGCGCGACCTGCGTCCGCGTCGGGACGGCCTTGTTCGGCGCTAGATGATCTCGAGCGTCGTGCCGGCGTCCATCTCCGGCAGCAGCCCGAGCAATTCTTCCTTCGCGATCGCGACGCAGCCTTCGGTGGCCGCGCCGTCGCGCCAGCAATGCAGGAAGATCGCGCTGCCCGCGCCCGGCACGGGCGGCGCATCATTGTGGCCGAGTGTGACGATCACGTCATAGAGGCCGTCGTCGCGCCAGAGTCTCTCGGCGGAAAAGCCATGCGGGTGGCGAACCGGACGGTTGTAGGCGGGGTCACCGACACCGTCGGACCAGCCGTCGTCGGGGCGGATCCAGCGCCATGGCAGCGTCAGGCCCTCCGGCAGCGCGATGCGGTCCGGACGCAGCACCACGGCGCGGACCGGCCACGTCCCGATCGGGGTCGCGCCATCGCCTTCCCTTTTGTCGACCGCCGCGATCAGCCCGCCCCGGCCGATGCTGCACCGGATCACGCGGTCGCCGGCATGCAGGAGCCCTGCCTTGCCGTCCGCGACCAGCCTCACAGCAGATGCCCGGTGCGGTCGCGCTTCACGTCGAGATAATGGGCATTGTGCGGATTGGGCGGGAGCTTGTGCGGCACGCGCTCGACCACCGTCACGCCCGCCGCCTCCAGCGCGGCGACCTTGGCCGGATTGTTGGTGAGCAACCGTATCCGGTCCTGGTTCAGCAGGCGCAGCATCGCGGCGGCGATGCCGAAATCGCGCGCATCCACCGCGAAGCCCAGCCGCAGGTTGGATTCGACCGTGTCATACCCCTGATCCTGCAGCGCATAGGCGCGCAATTTGTTGATCAGGCCGATGCCGCGCCCTTCCTGGCGCAGATAGAGCAATATGCCCCAGCCGCTTTTGGCGATCGCGTCGATCGCGGCATGGAGCTGCGGCCCGCAATCGCATTTGAGGCTGCCGAGCACGTCGCCGGTCAGGCATTCGCTGTGAAGCCGCACCAGCGGCGGATTGCCGTCGGGCGAGCCGATCACGAGCGCGACATGCTCGGCCGCGTCGGCGGGCGAACGGAAGGCGACGATCTCGCTCTGCTCCGCGCCTGCCACCGGCAGATGCGCGCGCGCGACAATCGCGAGATTGTCCTCATGTTCGTAGGCGGCGATATCGGCGGCCGCGACCTCCGCCGCCGCCGCACCATCGCAGCGAACGAAGAATGCGGGCAGCAGCCCCGCGACCCGCGCCAGGGTCAGCGCCGCCGACGCCGCGACGCCCTCCGCGACGGGCCTCGTCCGGTACGGCCCCTTGAATGGGGTGGCGAGATCGTTCGCCGGATCGGCGAGCGCGAGCGCGGCGGTAAGGTCCAGCCACGGCACACGCTCGATCAAAACCGGCTGGCCGGGCGTCGCGGCGTCGCGCTGGTTGGCGAGCTTGAGGATCGCGCCGCGTTCGGCTGACAGCAGCAATTCGGCTTTGCCGTCGGGATCGAACGCCGCCAGCCGCGCATCGTCCGCCCGCTCGACCGCCAGCACGACGATCGCACCGTCGATCCGCACCGGCCAGCCGCGCCGAAGCGCATCGATCGCACGGGCAGCGGCGAACGCGTCGCTCACACCGCGAACTCGGTCACGAGCGGCACATGGTCCGACGGCTTGAGCCAGTTACGGCAATCCTCATGGACCGTATGCGCGGTCGCCTTCGCGGCGACTTCCTTGCTCGCCCACATATGATCGAGCCGGCGGCCGCGATCGTTGGCGGTCCAATCGGGCGAACGATAGCTCCACCAGGTGTGCAACCGCGCGGGCGCGGGATAGAAATGACGGCCGAGATCGACCCAGTCGTGCGCCGCCTTGAGCCGATCCAGCGCATCGACCTCAACCGGCGTGTGGCTGACGACGTCGAGCAATTGCTTGTGGCTCCAAACGTCCTCGGGCAGCGGCGCGATGTTGAAATCGCCCACGATCAGCGTCGGCTCGTTCAGGCACTTGGCCCATTCGGTCATGCGTTCGACGAAAGCCAGCTTCTGCGCAAACTTGGGGTTCACCGCCGGATCGGGGATATCGCCGCCAGCCGGGACATAGACATTCTCGAGCCGGAAACCCGCCTCCAGCCAAACGCCGACATGACGCGCCTCGCCATTGTCCTGCCAGTCGAAACGCCAGCAATCGTCATCCGCGTCGCGGAACGGAATGCGCGACAGGATCGCGACGCCATGATGCATGCGCTGGCCGTGGAGCCGCTGATGGACATAGCCCATCCGCTTGAAGTCGGCCGCCGGGAAGACATCGTCCGCCGCCTTGGTTTCCTGCAGGCAGAGGATGTCGACCCGTTGTTCCTGGAGGAAGCGCTCGACGATGCCGATCCGTGCCCGCACCGAATTGATGTTCCACGACGCAATCTTGAGAACTGTCATGCCGAGCATGTAGCGACGCGAGCGCGCGGAGGGAAGATTGGCCCGCCCCTATCCTGCAGGGGAATTTTGTACCGGGCGGTTGGCTTCGCCGGGCGGCGTGGCTATATCCGCCCGCTAACCAGCGGCTGGGAGGGCCAATGTCGTCGATCCTATCCGTTTCCGCCGCCACCAAGCGCTATAAATCCGACTTCACCGCACTCGACCATGTCGATCTTGAGATCGAAAAGGGCGAGATTTTCGCGCTGCTCGGGCCGAACGGCGCGGGCAAGACGACGTTGATCAGTCTGGTGTGCGGCACCGTGTCGATGACCTCGGGCACGATCAAGGTCGACGGCCACGACATCCAGAGCGACTATCGCGCCGCGCGTGCCAAGATCGGTCTCGTGCCGCAGGAAATCGCGCTCGATATCTTCGCGACCGTCTGGAACACGGTCAGCTTCAGCCGCGGCCTGTTCGGCAGATCGCCCAACCCGGCCTTCATCGAAGAGCTGCTGCGCGACCTTTCGCTGTGGGAGAAGCGCAACAACAAGGTCATCGAATTGTCGGGCGGCATGAAGCGCCGCGTGATGATCGCCAAGGCGTTGAGCCATGAGCCCGATCTGCTGTTCCTCGACGAGCCGACCGCGGGCGTCGACGTCAATCTGCGCCGCGACATGTGGGCGTTGGTGCGCAAGCTGCGCGAGAAGGGTGTCACGATCATCCTCACCACCCATTATATCGAGGAAGCCGAGGAAATGGCCGATCGGGTCGGTGTGATCGACCACGGCAAATTGCTGCTGGTCGAGGACAAGGCGGCCTTGATGCGCAAGCTCGGCAAGCGCCGGCTGACGGTGGTGCTGCAGGAGCCGATGGCGGCTCTGCCCGCCGCGCTCTCCGACTGGCCGCTCGCGCTCGAGGATGACGGCCACAAGCTGGTCTATTCCTTCGACGCCGAGGCGGACGCGCTGGGGATTCCCAAATTGCTGCGGCGGCTGGACGAACTGCATATCGACTATCGCGATCTCGATACGGCGCGGAGCTCGCTCGAGGATATCTTCGTCGGCCTGGTGGAGCGTGCGGCATGAGCGTCAACGGCTTCGGCATGAGGGCTATCTACAAGACCGAAATGGCGCGGACGCTCCGCACCGTCTGGCAGAGCATCGCCACGCCGGTGATCACCACCGCTTTGTATTTCGTCGTTTTCGGCGGCGCGATCGGATCGCGCATCCAGCATGTCGGCGGCGTCCATTACGGCGCCTTCATCGTGCCGGGGCTGATCATGCTGACCTTGCTCACGCAGAGCATCAGCAATGCCTCGATCGGCATCTATTTCCCCAAATTCACGGGCACGATCTTCGAGATATTGTCCGCGCCGATGTCCACGGTCGAGACGGTAGCGGCCTATGTCGGCGCGGCGGCGACCAAGTCGGTCGGCATCGGGCTGATCATCCTCGTCACCGCGACCTTCTTCACCGACGTTCAGATCCTCCATCCCTTCTGGATGGTGGCCTTCCTGCTGCTGACGTCGGTCACGTTCAGCCTGTTCGGCTTCATCATCGGCATCTGGGCGAAGAGTTTCGAGCAGCTCGCGATCATCCCGTCGCTGGTGGTGACCCCACTCACCTTCCTCGGCGGCGCTTTCTACTCGATCGATATGCTGCCCCAGCCGTGGCGCACGCTCAGCTTGTTTAACCCGGTCGTCTATCTGGTGAGCGGATTCCGCTGGAGCTTCTACGGGATCGGCGACGTCGGGGTGGTGGCGAGCCTCGGCTTCACCACCGCCTTCATGGCGGCCTGCCTGATCCTGCTCGCCTTCATCTTCCGCACCGGCTGGCGGCTCAAGCCGTAACCACCTGATAGACCCGCGACGTCCCGCTCCCGAACGCGAAATAGGGCGCGAAAGTGGGGCTGCCGGCAAAGCCCCATTCGACTCCTCCGGGCCTGCGCTGGCGGATCGAGGCGAGTTGCGCCCGCGTGAAGCTCGGCGTGTTATCCCCCAGCGCAAACAGGGCGAGCGGGCCCTGCATCACCGCGACGCGATCAGGATGTTGCGCGTCGACCGCTTCTAGCCGGAGCGACCGGTCGATGGTGAGCGTGATGCGATCCCCCTCGCGCCATTCGCGCGCGATCGTCGCGAACCGCCCTGGCACGACGCCGGCGTGAACCCGGCCGTTGACCGCGATCCGCGTGGCCGGGCCCGCCCAGGCCGGGATGCGCAGCCGCAGCACCATCCGCACCGGGCGCTGCACGAATATGCTCATCTCGATATCATCGCCCAGCGGATAATTGCCGTCCTGGGTCAGCGTCAGCGCGGTCTCGCCATCGCGACGCCAGTTGGCCAGGAGCGGAAGGTAGAGGTTGACGAACAGGCCGTGCGCATCGCCCAGTACCGCGTTGATCCCATAGTCCGCGGTCAACTGGCCGATCGAGCCCGAGCAGCAGGGACAGATCGTGTCGTAATAGGCCTTGTGCCCGACCTGATTGTAGTCGGCATAATAGAATGCGGTGCCATCGGACTTGAGCGGCAGCGCGCCCAGCGCGGCGTTGTAGAGCAGCCGCTCCATCCCGTCGCCGTAGCGGCTGTCGCCCGTGATCCGCATCAGATAGCGCGCGACCTTCATATGGCCGTAGCTGCCGCACGGCGCCTCGAAGCTGGCGTGGGTCTTGTCGAGACTGTCACCCAGGCCGCCCGAACCGGGGACGACATAGCCCTCGTTCGGACCCCACCCGCCAGTCGCGAAACTCTGGTCGAGGATGAAGCCCATGCCGTTGCGCGCAGCGGCAAGGTGGCGCGGATCGCCGTCGACGATATAGGCCTCCGCCGCCGAGGCGAGCGCGTTCATATGGCTATAGGCATGGCGCCCGGGCAGCACGTTCTGGCCGGCCGCGAGCGGGAAGAAATACGCGTCGTTCAACTGGTAGGCGCGCGCCATCGTGCGGTAGCGCTCGCCCGCCCCGCGGTCCGCCGCGAGGTAGAGGTTCTCGGCCAAAGTATAGGTCTCATCCCAGCCGAACGCCTGTTCGGCACGCGGCTGCTTCTCGACGTCGGGTCGGTTGAGTGCATGGCCCGGCAGCCAGGGCAGCACCGCGTCGGTGCTCGGCGCGACCAGCTTCAGCGCCTGGGCGTTGCCGGCAAACTGATGCGCATCGATCAGCCCGATCAGGGTCTTGTCGAACGTATAGGCCGGCAGCGTGTAGTTCTTGTAGAAATCCGGCGTGATGGTGGGTGCATAGCCGGCAATCAGCCGGTCCACCTTGGCCTTTGCCCGCGCGTCGTGGGTAACCGCATAGCCGCGCGCCAGCGACGAGACATATTGACCGAAACTGTGGCCGGGGATGAAGCCGACCATGCTCTGCTTCGAATGAAATTCGGGCACGAAATCATACCACCCGCCAAACCGGTCCGCCGCGACCGGCAACCCGGCGCGCTCGCGGAACGGTCGCAGCAGTCGCGCCTCGTCCATCGCCAGCAAAGTTTCGAGCGTCCGCCCCGCCTGGATCTGCGCCGGCCCTTCGAGCAGGGTAACATCGCGATAGGCGAGCACGTCGATCGGCGCGCGCGTCGCGGGCGCTGCCCGGGCCGCCGCGGGCAGCAATGCTATCGTCGCGAGTGCACCCGCACCGCCCAACAATGTCCTGCGTTCGATCTCCATCGGCCCGCCTCTCCCTTGGACAGGATTACTCCGACAAATGCGCAAGTCAAAGCGCGACCGGCCTGGGTCCGTCGAGCAGGCGTTCGTAGAAGCCGCCGAACTTTCCGTCCGGCGAGACCAGGTGGATTTCGAGAATCCAGTGGCGCACGCGGCCATTGCCGTCGCGGTTGCGCATCGGATCGGGATTGTCGGGGCTGATATGATGATCCTGTTTGCGGCCGGGCACGCGCGCATGCGGGAATTCGGCGACGATATGCCCGGCGATCTTGCCGCCAAACGTCCAGCCGGTCTCCGCCGCCGCGTCGCAGGCAAAGGCGTAAACCTGCGCGCCGGTGATATCCGGATCCCGGTCGAACCTCGCCTTCACCGCGTCGAACAGGATCGGCAGGTCGCGGCACAAGGCCTGCTTGCGCGGATCGTTGCCGACCGCATAGCTCCGCCCGACATCGGCTTCCCAATGATCGAAGACGGGGCCCAGATCGAGGAAGACGATATCGTCGTCCTCGACGATGCGGATCGGCGGATTGTCGCCGGCGACCGCGAGCGTGTTGAGCCCGGCGCGGACGATGCGCTTGTGCCAATGACGCTCGATCCCGAACCGTTCGGCGGCAAGCGTATGGATATCCTGCTCGATCTCGCGCTCGCTGCGGCCCGGCCGGATCAGCCCCGCCGCCTCGATCGCATCGAGCAGGGCCAGCGCCTTTTCTTCCGCCGCGACCAGTTCGGCATGGCGTGTCGTTTCCTCGGCGGCGGCATCGGCTGAATCCATGTTATGACCCTGCCGCAGCACGATCGTTCCGGCAACGTTCAGCAGGGAAATTGCACGGCACGCGCGTCGGGAGAGCCGCACCGATGATCCTTTATCTTCTCGCTTATCTCGGCGGCGCGCTGACGATCATCAGCCCATGCATATTGCCGGTGCTGCCGTTCGTGTTCGCGCGTGCCGACAAGCCGTTCGTACGCAACGGATTGCCGATGCTGGCCGGCATGGCGGCGATGTTCGCTCTGGTCGCGACGCTGGCGGCGCTGGGCGGCGGCTGGGCGGTCCAGGCCAACCAATATGGCCGCGCGCTCGCCCTGATTCTGCTGGCCTTGTTTGGCGTTACCTTGCTGTTCCCGTCGCTGTCCGACCGCCTGACCCGCCCGCTGGTCGGTTTGGGCTCGCGCCTGTCGCAGCGCGCGGATGCGGAAGGCTCGGGCATCGGCACGTCGCTTTTGCTCGGGGTGGCGACCGGCTTGCTGTGGGCGCCGTGCGCAGGACCGATATTGGGTCTGGTCCTGACCGGGGCCGCGCTGCAAGGCGCGAGCGTCGGCACGAGCCTGTTGCTGCTCGCTTATGCCGCGGGTGCCGCGACCTCGCTCGCCTTGGCGCTGCTGGTCGGCGGACGATTGTTCAAGGCGATGAAGCGTTCGCTCGGCGTCGGCGAATGGGTCCGGCGCGCGGTCGGCGCGGCGGTGCTGGTGGCGGTGGCGGCGATCGCGCTCGGCGCGGATACGGGCTTCCTCACGCGTGTCTCGCTGAATGGCACTAAAAGCGTCGAGCAGAAGTTGCTCGATCGTTTCGAGATGGCCCAGATTGCCGAGGCGAAGCATGCGGACCTCGCGGTCGAAGGCACGATGCCGCCGCTCGACGGGGCGGTGCAGTGGCTCAATTCAGCGCCGCTGACGCGCGAAGGCCTCAAGGGCAAGGTCGTTCTGATCGACTTCTGGACCTACAGCTGCATCAATTGCCTGCGCTCGCTCCCCTACGTGAAAGCGTGGGCGGACAAATATCGCGACAAGGGGCTGGTCGTGATCGGCGTCCATGCGCCCGAATTCGCGTTCGAAAAGGATATCGGCAACGTCCGCAAGGCGGTCACCGATCTCGGCATCGATTATCCGGTCGCGATCGATAACGATTATGCGATCTGGCGCGCGTTCAAGAACCATTATTGGCCGGCGCATTACTTCATCGATGCGCAAGGCCGGATCCGCCATCACCATTATGGCGAGGGCGATTATCCCGAATCCGAACACATCATCCAGGCCTTGCTCGCGGAGGCGCATCCGGGCGTGGTCGCGACCGGCATCGTCGCGGTCGATGCGAAGGGTGCGGAGGCGGCGGGTGGTGGCGACGTGCGCTCGCCCGAAACCTATATCGGCTATGCCAAGGCACGGGGTTTCGCCTCGCCGGGCGGCATGACGCACGATGCACCGCATATCTATGCGGGCGGCGCGTTGACGCTCAATCAATGGAGCCTGGCGGGCACCTGGACCATCGCCGCCCAACAGGCCGATCTCGTCCAGGCCGGTGGACGGATCGCCTATCTTTTCCACGCGCGCGACCTGCATCTGGTGTTGGGATCGACCGGCAAGCCGGTCCGCTTCCGCGTCACGATCGACGGTTGCGCGCCCGGCGCCGATCACGGCGCGGACACCGACGCGCAGGGTTACGGCACGATCACCGGGCAGCGGCTGTATCAATTGGTGCGCCAGCAGGGCGCGGTCGCCGACAGGAACTTCCAGATCGAGTTTCTCGACCCGGGCGCGCAGGCCTTTTCGTTCACGTTCGGCTGAGCGGCAGAGCCCCAGAAAAGGAAGGGCCCCCGCTCCGGGGGCTGGAGCGAGGGCCGACCTGGCGTTCGTCACGCAGGTGAGGTTGCGATACTCTGCCCGAGCAACAGGGGGGAATCCCGGGGAGCGGCATCGCGACCGCCAAGACGCTTTAAGGCAGCAAACCTGTCACTAAAATGAATGAGACCGTTAATGCTTGCCGGTTTGGGGGCGTGGATCGCGCCACAGGAACGTCCTGTCGCTCACCGTCATGCCGAATTTCTGGTCGGACAGCACCGTCGTCGTGCGATTGCCCTGCGCGTCGAGCACGCTCCAGCCCGCCAGCATCAGCCCGCCGGGCGCACCCGCTTTCGGGGCGAATCCGATCGTGATCGTGCCGAATTCGGGATGCTTGGGATCGCGGCCTTCGATCACGATCCGTCCGTCGGGCGAGCCGGGGACGAGGTGAGCGTAACGCGAAATGTCCTTCGAGGGATCGAGCAGCAGCCCGAGCGGCGAATTGCCGACCGGCCAGCGCGACACCTGCGCCACCTGATAATCGATCATCGTCAGCGCCTTGCCGTCGCCGACGATCAGCAGGGGCACGCCCTGCTGATACTGGAAGCGGATCTTGCCCGGCTGCTTGAGCGTGATCGTGCCGGTGAGCGTGCGGCCGTTGCGATCGGTCTGGGCAAAGCCGGCGGTCATGGTGGTCACCGCGCGGAGATGCGCCTGGACCTCGACGAGGCCGCCCGCCTGGGCAGCGGCGGGCGCCGCGATCAACGCGGCGGCGATAAAGAAACGATGCATCCGGTCTCCGTGGGGCGACGGCCTTGAACTCGGCCTGAATTCTGATCCTTCTTGTCATTGCGAGGAGCGTAGCGACGAAGCAATCCAGTCCTGGAAGCTGGATTGCTTCGCTGCGCTCGCAATGACATCGCGACTATTTCTTGCGCGGCTTCGGCTTGGGCCGCGTCATCGCCCAATCGCGCGACGCTTCGATCTGATCCCGCACCATGTCGACATTGTCGGTGTCGTAGCGGACCAGCAGCGCGGTGTAGCCCTCATAATGCGGCGTCTGCCAGAAGGTGTCGGGATCGATCAGCTTGAGCATCTCGATCTTGTCCTTGGGCGCATGCAGGCAGAAGCTGTCGGCCTCGTGGCTGGGCGTCACCACCGCGCGATCGTTCGCCTTGACCGCCGGGCCGCCATAATAGGTCGTGAGCTCGGTGTCCGGCAGCGAGAGCGCGTAGGCCACCACGTCGTCCCAGCTCAGGCTCATCCCTGCCGCTCCTCGCGCAGTGTCTGCCAATAGGCCAGCCGCTCGGCGATCTTGGCCTCGAACCCGCGCGGTGTTGGCGTGTAGAAGGTCTGCGGGTTCATCTCTTCCGGCCAGTAATTGTCGCCCGAGAAGGCCTCGTCCGCGTCGTGATCGTAGGCATAATCCTTGCCGTAGCCGATCGTCTTCATCAGCTTGGTCGGCGCGTTGAGGATGTTCTTGGGCGGCATCAGCGAGCCGGTTTCCTTGGCCGAACGCCGCGCCGCGCCATAGGCCTTGTAACCGGCATTCGATTTGGGCGCGGTCGCGAGATAGACGAGCGCATTGGCGATCGCGAGCTCGCCTTCGGGCGACCCCAGGAAATCGTAGCTGTCCTTGGCCGCGAGGCATTGCACCAAGGCCTGCGGATCGGCGAGGCCGATATCCTCGCTCGCCATCCGGACCATCCGGCGCAGCAGGTAAAGCGGCTCCTCCCCCGCCACCAGCATGCGCGCGAGATAGTAAAGCGCGGCCTGCGGATCGGAGCCGCGCACCGCTTTATGGAGCGCGGAGATGAGGTTGTAATGGCCCTCGCGATCCTTGTCGTAAACCGCGACCCGGCGATGCAGCAAAGCGGCGAGGCCGGCGGGATCGAGCGGCTCGGGCAGGTTGATCGAGAACAAAGTCTCGGCCTGGTTAAGCAGGAAGCGGCCGTCGCCGTCGGCGGTGCCGATCAAAGCGGCGCGGGCATCAGCGTTGAGCGGCAGCGCGCGTTCCTCGACTGTTTCGGCGCGTGCGAGCAGCTTTTCGAGCGCGGGCGTATCGAGCCGGTTGAGGATCAGCACCTGGGCGCGCGACAGAAGCGCGGCGTTCAATTCAAACGAAGGATTTTCGGTGGTCGCGCCCACCAGCACAACCGTGCCGTCCTCGACATAAGGCAGGAAGCCGTCTTGCTGGGCGCGGTTGAAGCGATGGATCTCGTCCACGAATAGCAAAGTCCGTTGGCCGAGACGGGCATGTTCTCGTGCCTCGGCAAAGGTCTTCTTGAGATCGGCGACGCCCGAGAACACCGCCGAGATTCCGACGAAGCGCAGGCCGACCGCATCGGCCAGCAGCCGCGCGATGCTGGTCTTGCCGGTGCCGGGCGGCCCCCACAATATCATCGACGACAGGCGGCCGGCCGCGACCATGCGCCCGATCGCGCCTTCGGGGCCGGTCAGATGCTCCTGGCCGATCACCTCGTCGAGCGCGCGCGGCCTTATCCGGTCCGCGAGCGGCGCATCGGCGGACACCGCCTGCGCGGAATCGGGTAGCAAGTCGGCGGCGAAGAGGTCGGCCATGACCCGAATATAGGACGCGGAGACCGCCATATCCACGTCGCGCGGAAACAGTCTTGAAATGACTCAAGATATATCTTAGATATGAGTCGATGATACAGGAGTTTATCAAAATGCGATTTGGACATGGCTATGGCCGCTGGCTTGGCGGCGGTTTCGGACCCGGGGAGCGCGGCGAACATCATCGCGGCGGCTGGGGCCATCATGAGCGTGGCGGCGGACGCCGGCGCGTATTCGACGGCGGCGAGCTGCGGCTGGTGCTGCTGGCTTTGCTCGAGGAACAGCCGCGCCACGGCTACGATTTGATCCGCGAGATCGAGGAGCGGACCGGCGGCAGCTACGCGCCGAGCCCGGGCGTGGTCTATCCGACGCTGACCATGCTCGACGAAATGGGCATGATCGACGAGGTGAAGGAGGAAGGCGCGCGCAAGCGCTTCGCCATCACCGACGCCGGCCGCGCGCACCTCACCGAAAAGCGCGAGGAGGTCGACGCTCTGATCGAGCGGCTGTCGCGCATGGGCCAAGACGAAGGCCGCACCGGCGCCGCGCCGATCAAGCGCGCGATGATGGGGCTCGGTATGGCGCTGCGCGATACGATGATCGCATCGCGCGGCGGACGCGAGGACCTGGTCCACGACGTCGCCGCGATCCTCGACGAGGCCGCGCGCAAGATCGAGCGGCTCGAGAAATGACACGGCTGGCGGTGCTGCGGCGGCGTTTGGGCTTCGAGCCCACCGCCGTCGCGAACACGCTCTATCCAAGGATACCGGCTTTGACCGAAGTCTTCTCGACCGAAGCTGCCGTGCCGACCGCCAGCGGCAGCCGCTATCTGCAGCAGTTGTGCAAGCATTGGGCGCATAATCTGACGGTCGAGTTCACGCCCGAGCATGGCACCGTCGTCTTCCCGAAGGACGCGCGCGGGGCGGACCATCCCGGTGACGCGCTGGTGACGATGGACGCGCGCGGCGACGCGCTCGACGTGCGGATCGACGCGACCTCGCCCGAACAGCGCGATGGCCTCAAGGGCGCGGTTGCGCGCCATCTCGACCGCTTTGCCTTCCGCGAGGCGCCGCTGCCGTTCGACTGGCGGGACCTCTAGGCGGTCGCGAGACCCGACGGCGCGGCGCCGATCGTCGCTTCCTGCCCACGTGAATAGGTGCCGACGAACAGGCCGGCCGCCAGCACGTTATCCTCGAGCGCCTCGACCAGTTCGTCGCGGCCCGGATTGGGGCCGAGACTGGGCGTGTCGCGCAGCGCGAACAGCTGGAAGACATAATCGTGGCTGCCGTGGCCGGTCGGGGGATCGGGCGCGAGCCAGCCTTCGGTGAAGAAGCTGCTGCGGCCGACATCCGATCCATCCGCGCCGCCATCGCCATCGCGCGCGATCGCGCCCTCGGCCAGGCGGCGCGCGTCGGCGGGGATGTTCCACACCAATGCATGGACGAGCGGGTTGGGCGCGGGGGCGTCAGGATCCTCGACGATCAAGGCGAAGCTGGTCGTGCCCGCGGGCGGATCGCGCCAAACCAAAGGCGGCGACACGCCCTCCCCGTCCGCGGTGAAGCGTTCGGGCAGGCGGGCGCCATTGGCGAAGGCGGGGCTGGACAGTTCGAGGCTGCCCGTGCCGACGTCCAGATCATGGCTGACGATCACCAATTTGGAATGGCCCGCGCGGACGTTGCGCAGCAGTTCGCCGAGCCATTGGGGAACATGTTCGAGCATCGGGGAGCCTCCTTGCCGCTATAACGGCTGGAGGTTCGAGCCGGGTCCGAAGATCAGCCCAACCGGGCCAGCGCGGATAAACATCCAATTCCGGTCTGACCAAACTTTACGGGCTGCCCCACCGTGACTAGCCTTTTCCCAAACAGGGAGAGGGTCATGCGGTTAGCGATAATCATGGGCACGCTGGCGGCCTGCGCTGCGCCGGCCAGAGCGGCAGACATAAGCGCACTGCCGACGATCACGGTGGTCGGCGTGGGCGAGGTGAAGACCGATCCCGATATCGCCAACCTCGCTTTCTCCATTCGCGGCGAAGGAGCGAGTCCCGATGCGGCGACCCGCGGGCTGGTGGCCAAACAGAAAGCGATCATCAACGGGCTCGGCGTGCTTGGCGGCGGCCGGATGGAAATCCGGACCGGCGAGGTCAGGCTGGACGAAACGCGCGCCGCGGGGTGCGGCGGCGACGACGACGACAATCCGCGCCTTTCGACGGGCAAGTGCGCCGTGACCGGCTATCTCGCCAGCATCAGCGTTTCGGTGCGGATGGAGGCGGTCAAGAATGCGGGGACGGCGGTGGGGCTGGCCGCGAGGCTCGGCGCGAGCAATGCCCATGCGAGCGACTTCGATATCCTGAAGCATGACGATGCCGCCAGGCGCGCGGCGGCGGCCGCGTTGGCGGACGCGCATAACCGCGCGGAAGCGATCGCAAGCGCGGCGGGCGAGAAACTGGGCCCGGTCGTCAAGGTGACGGACGAGGCGGCGACCGCGTCCGACGGCGACGACATCATGGTGACCGGTGCGCGCGTGCCGGCTCCGGTAATGGTGATGCCGCCGCCGGTCGCGGTGGACATCCGGCCCGAGCCGATCTCGACCACGGCGCGGCTGACCGTGACCTACGCGATCGCGCGCTAGCCTTAGAGGCGCTTGCCCATCACCAGCATGTCGCTGCCCTCGTAGCCGAGCGCTGCGTAGAAGCCGGTGACGGCGTCGTTCTCGGCGCGGACCATCAGGCGGATCACACGCGTGCCCTGCGCGGCGAGCCAGTGTTCGGCGGCCTCGACCAACGCCCGGCCAAGGCCGGTGCCGCGCCGATCGTCGGCGACCGCGACATAATAGAGCCAGCCGCGATGGCCGTCATAGCCGGCCATGATCGTGCCGGTGAGGCGGGCGCCGTCGCGCGCGGCGAGGATCGTCGCGGTCGGACAGGCGAGCGCGGCAGCGATGTCCGCGTGCGGATCGTTCCAGGCGCGGACGAGGCCGGCTTCGGCCCATAAGGCCGCGGCGGCGGGGGCTTCGTCGGGCGCGAGGGGCCCGATTTCCGTCATCCCAGCCGCGCCAGCGCCGCTCTGAGCCGTTCGGCTTCGGCGGCCTTGGCGGCGTGGTCTTCGCGCGCCTTGGCGATCGCTTCGGGCTTGGCCTTCTCGACGAAGGCGGGGTTGCCCAGGCGGCCGGCGAGGCTGTCGCGTTCCTTTTCGGCGGCTTCGGCGCCCTTGGCCAAGCGGGCGCGTTCGGCGGCGAGGTCGATCACGTCGCCGAGGGGGAGCGCGAAGGTCGCTTCGTCGACCACCACCTGCGCGGCGCCGGGGCCCTCGAAGGCGGAGAGCTGGATCGATTCGAGGCGGGCGAGGCGGGTGAGGACGCCGTGCTGACGATCGAGGCGGGCGGCGGTTTCGTCGGAGACGCCGCTGGCGAAGAGATGGAGTTTCGCGCCGGGGGGCACGTTGAGCTCGCTGCGCGCGGCGCGGATCTCGCCGACCAGCTTGATCAGCCATTCGACCTCGGCATGTGCGGCGGGATCGATCGCGCGTGCGTCGGCCATCGGCCAGTGGCCGACGATCAGATCGTGCGGGCGATCGGCGAGCGCGTGCCACAGCTCTTCGGTGATGAAGGGCATGAAGGGGTGGAGCAGGACCAGGATCTGGTCGAGCACCCAGCCGGCGACGGCGCGGGTTTCCTGGGCTTCGGGGGTGTCCCCCTCCCGCTCGCGGGAGGGGTTAGGGGTGGGGATGGTTTCCTCACCACCTAGCGTCGAGAATGTGGCTGGTTCGGACTCCCCACCCCCGGCCCCTCCCGCAGGCGGGAGGGGAGAATTAGGTCCTCCCCCACCAAGTACGGGTTTGATCAGCTCCAGGTACCAGTCGCAGAAGCTGGCCCAGGTGAAGTGGTAGATGGTGTTGGCCATCTCGTCGTAGCGCAGATCGGCGATGGCGAGGTCGAGCGCCTGGATGGTCTTGATCGTCTCGCCGATGATCCAGCGGTTGACGGCGAGATCGGCCTTGGGCGGCTCCAGGGTGGACGATCCGCCGATGCCGTTCGACTGGGCGAAGCGGGCGGCGTTCCAGAGCTTGGTCGCGAAGTTGCGATAGCCCTCGACCCGCTTCTCATCGAGCTTGATGTCGCGGCCCTGGCTTTCCATCGCGGCGAGCGTGAAGCGCAAAGCGTCGGCGCCGTATTTGTCGATCAGGCCGAGCGGATCGACGGTGTTGCCCTTGGACTTGGACATCTTGGCGCCGTGCGCGTCGCGGACGAGGCCGTGGAGGTAGAGCGTCTTCCACGGCCGCTCGCCCATGAAGTGCAGCCCCTGCATCGCCATGCGCGCATCCCAGAAGAACAGGATGTCGAAGCCGGAGATGAGGATGTCGTTGGGGTAATGGCGGCGCAGCGTATCGCTCTGGTCGGGCCAGCCGAGCGTGCCGAACGGCCATAAGGCTGACGAGAACCAGGTGTCGAGGACGTCATTATCTCGCACCAGCTCGGTCTGAAGCAGCCCCTCAAGGGAAGGCGCCTTCGACAGGTAATGAGCGGTGCTTTCGTAGATCGCAAAGTCGTGCTGGTCGGGCGGATAATATGCGCGAGCTTGCTCGATTAGATCCTCGTGGTTCTTCGCCACGAAGACAATTGGCCGCACCGAATGCTCGTCAGGTTCGTCACCCTCGCGCGCAGGTCCATACCAAACCGGGATCTGGTGGCCCCACCAGAGCTGGCGGCTGACGCACCAGGGCTGGATGTTCTCGAGCCAGTTGTACCAGGTCTTCTTCCAGGTTTCGGGGACGACGCGGATGTCGCCGGAGCGGACGGCTTCGAGCGCGGGGCCGGCGAGCGTCTTGGCGTCGACATACCATTGGTCGGTCAGCCAGGGCTCGATCACCACGCCCGAACGATCGCCATAAGGGGTCTGGATCACGCGATCCTCGACCTTCTCCAGCGCGCCGGCCTCGTCGAGCAGTTTGACGATCAGGTCGCGCGCCTCGAACCGGTCCATGCCGAGCAGTTCGGCGGGGATGAGGCCGTCGGCGGTCTGCTGGATGCGGGCTTCGGCATCGAGCATGTTGAGCATCTCGGCCGGCTTGAAGCCCGCGCGCTTGCCGACCTCGAAATCGTTGAAGTCGTGGCCGGGAGTGATCTTGACCGCGCCCGAGCCGAGCTCCGGATCGGCGTGCTCGTCGGCGACGATGGGGATCAGGCGGCCGGTGATCGGCAGGCGGACCTGCTGGCCGATCAAGGCGGTGTAGCGCGCGTCTTCCGGGTTCACCGCGACTGCCATGTCGGCGAGCATGGTTTCGGGGCGCGTGGTCGCGACCGAGATCGTGCCGCTACCATCGGCGAGCGGATAGGTGAGGTGCCAGAACTGGCCGTTGCGCTCCCGGGTCTCGACCTCGAGATCGGAGATGGCGGTGCGGAAGTGGGGATCCCAATTGACCAGGCGCTTGTCGCGATAGAGCAGTTTCTGGCGGTAGAGCTCGACGAAAACGTGGAGCACGGCCTTCGAGAAGCCCGGATCCATCGTGAAGCGTTCGTTCGCCCAATCGCACGACGCGCCAAGGCGGCGGAGCTGGCGGGTGATCTGGCCGCCCGACTGCGCCTTCCATTCCCAGACATGTTCGATGAAGGCGTCGCGGCCCATATCCTGGCGCTTGAGGCCCTGGCTGGCGAGGTTGCGTTCGACCACCATCTGGGTCGCGATGCCGGCATGATCGGTGCCGACCACCCACAGGGCATCCTTCCCCTGAAGGCGCGCGTGGCGGATCAGGATATCCTGCAGCGTATTGTCGAGCGCGTGGCCGATGTGGAGCGAGCCGGTGACGTTGGGCGGCGGGATGACGATGGTGAAGGGTTCGGCCGTATCGCGCGCGGGGCGGAACTGGCCGGTGGTTTCCCAGTGCGCGTACCAGCGGGATTCGATGGCGGCGGGATCGAAGGTCTTGTCGATGGTCATGTCGCGAGCGGCTTTAGAGGGAGTGCGCCGCCGATGCGAGAGGGCAGCTCCACCGCAGAAAAAACAAAAAACCCCAAAAACGAACTAAAGGAATTGGTGCCAGATATGGGTGGCCGATCGCGCGCGGACGTCGTGGCGGGTCCGGCGATTCCGTTCCTTGCAATGAGAAAGAACGACGGGCCTGTACGCTTTATGCGTATATTTGTCAAGCCGAGGCGCATACGAAAAGGCCGCCGGTCTTGCGACCGACGGCCTTTCCTATTTCCGTATTCGGATCAGGCGAAGGCGATGCTGGTGCGCGGGCGGCGGCGCAGCGTTGCGCCGATCATGCCGAAGCCCATCAGCGCCAGGCCCCAGGTCGCGGGTTCGGGCACGTCCAGGACCGGCGCCGGCGGAACCGCGAGCGTGGCCGAAGCCGAATAAGGCGAACCGCCCGTGCTGTTGAAGGTCAGCGTCAGCGAGGTCTGCGTCGCGCTATAGCCGAGAAACGAGTCGATCGTGTCGCCCAGCAGGTAAAGCGAGAAGCTGCTCGAGATGCCCGGCGTGTTCGACCAATCGACCGTCTTCACGCTATCGACCGAGAACTGGAAGTTATGGCCGGTGCCATCGGCGAAGGTGAAGAAGTTGGCGATCGTCTGATCGATCGTGGTGCCTTCGTGGGTCGAGAAATTCAGGATGCCGTTGAGCGAACCCAGGCCGCCCGTGGCGCCCAAGAAACCACCGGTGCCGGTGATCTCGAACGTGGTGCCCGCGGTGGCGGTGAAGGTGTTCGGATTGGCGCCCAGATTGATCGTCGGATTGAAGAGACCGACGATGCTGACGGTGCCGTCGGGAATCTCCGTGGCCTGTGCCGGCGCGCAGGCCAAGCCGGCCGCTGCGATAATTCCGCAAGCAATATAGCGCGTTACCGTACCCATGATGATTCCCCAAAAACCAGAACTGACGATATGCTGCATAGCGGCATCAGACCGCAAATTGAACCCCTAAAGAAACGTTAATGGCGCCAATTTGCGACGAATCGAGGAGTCCACACTTCGGATTGTGCAATGCTGTTAGCGGCAGAGATAATAGATATCCCAAACTTTCGCCCGAACGTTTCACAATTCAAACTGTAACATTTATGAAATAACGAGATTTATCTCACTATATTTTAAGATCAGGGCGATTATTACTCCCGCATAGTCGAACAGCTCGATCAGCATAAGCTTACGAAGATATCGAGGCGGAAACGTTCGTCTTTTTGTGCACCTGCGGCATGGACGGGATATTCCGAATTTTTCGTTGGTTATCCGACAGATGAGCCTGCGGCAGCGCATCGACGAGCGCGCGGCCGATGCGGGACCATCGGATTTTTGGCGACGAGTCGCCCGCATCGTTCGTCCCTGAGGCGACTCGGGTGATTCACGACATGATGGTGACAGTGATCGCACTGGCGGCGGATGGGGGTGCTGGACGGGATCGGGCGGAGGGCCGCGAAAGCTGACAGTCTGCCTTGCCCGTCAGGACCGGACGAAATCGACGGCGATCCTGCGCCGCCGCATCGCCGCCCCCGCCAGCCCGAAGCCGACGACCATCATTGCCCAGCTTGCCGGCTCGGGCGCCATGCCGCCGCGCACGCTGTTATCCGCGAAAATGAACCCGGCGGCGATATTTCCATATTGGTCCAGATAGTAGAAACTTCCGCCATTGCCCTGCAATGCCCGGTCGGCGTCCGTGAGCTGGTAGGAAAATGGCGTTCGCGGATCGAGCGACGCGAACATCGTCCCCACCGACGACACCTGATCTTGAAAATAGGAGAGTCCGTCGTCGCTTGTGAGGTCCGCCGCGACGTTGGTCTGGCCGAACGCCGCAAAGGCGAGCGGATCGGTGTCCATGCGGAAGATCGAGGTATCATTCGACGCAGTGTAGGAAATGGTGTGACCATTGATGGTGAGGGCGGCAGTGCCTCCGCCCGCATAGTTGTAGGTGGCGCCCAGGCCGGGAGTCACACCCTCATAACCGGCGCCATCGTCCAGGCTCATGGTGAAGGTCAGGGTGTAATGGGCGCCGACCAGATTGGCGCCGGCCGCGCCGAACAGGCCGTCAACGTCGATATTGTATGTGGGATCCGAGGCGACCACGCCCTTATGAGTCTCGTACACATAAGCCGAGCCCGCCTGTGCGGCACCCGCCCCTGTCAGCCCCAAAACCGCCGCCGTCGCCAGCTTTGCGATGTTCCCGATCATTGCCCGTTCCCCCAAACGCGATTCGATTGACCGACGTCATACTCAACTTGCGGGACGGAAGGGAATATTGCGGCTGACGAGGTGGTGGCGTCCGCAGCGATGTGGGTCGCGTTGGCATCCCGAGCGTCACAAAGGCGCTTGTGTCAGTTTGTTATCTTGATACATATGTACCATGAAAGACGATCATGACGCGCGCACCATCGAGCGGGTGCAGACCGGGGTGCGGCTGGAGAAAAGCCTGCTGAAGGTGCTGAAGGCCGTCGCCGAACAGAAGGATATGAGCCTGGGCGATTTGCTGGAGGGGATCGTGCTGCACGCCTTTGCCGGGCAGGCGCCCTTTTCCGCCGAGACGCTGCGCGACATCGCAAAGTTCGGCGAGCTCTATGGCCTGACGCTGACGGCGGAAGACAGCCACCGTTTGAAGGAGCGGCCATGATGACGCCGACGCCGCCCCCGGCGATCGCCGCGCCCGCGCCGACGCAGGTGACCAACCAATTCCAGTTCCGGCTCGACGCGCCGCCGCCCAAGGTGGCGCCCTTGTTCGGCGCGGTGGCCGAGCGGGCGTGGGCGGGGCCGGAGTGGCAGCCCGACTTCGTCTATCCGCAGCCGGCCGCGGACGTGGAGGGGGCGGTGTTCACGCTGCGCCACGGCGCGCATGTGGCGACGTGGGTGAACACGCAGTTCGACCTGAAGAGCGGCCGGATGCGCTATGTGTATTTCGTGCCCGACGTGATGGTTACAGTGATCGCGGTAGCGCTGACGCCCGCAGCCGGGAACGGCACGACCGTGACGGTGACCTATCAGCGCACCGCGTTGCGGGCGGAGGCGAACGCCATGATCGCGGCGATGGGCGCGAAGGACGCCGCGAGCGGGCCGGAGTGGAAGGCGCAGATTGAGCGGAGTTGGGGGAGGTGAAGATAGACATGAGGCCCCGACCTCTCAATCACTCCAATTTGGCCGAAGTTGAACGGGATTATGATTTGAATAACGTGGTTTTTGGGACCGAAAGTATTTTATAGAATTTTACTGGGAGAAATATGCATAGAGCCTGGGGAGGCGTGTATGTCGCAAAAAACGCTGACACTTTATCTGGGCAAGTCCGACATACCAGCTTTTGAAGACGTCTTTACCGATGAAGCCAAGGGCAAACTAAACAGAAATACGACGAAGATCGTTGATGCGCCTGACTTTGGCGATGGTGCCCGCCTATTCGTGTTTGTCGGCGATAGCCACACACCAAAATGGCTCAACGATGTGCGCCGCCTCTTCGCTGTTCCTGACCATGTGGCCACCACCTCGGCCGCTGGTGTGCTGCTCTTCCGGTCATCCGATCGACTATTTGCCTCCACCTTCGCGCATGGCTGGATGTATCTCGACGAGCATTGCTTCGAAGGCGACTTCGGGCTCCGAGCCGCGATCAACGCCCTTGATGACAAGAAATTGAAACGCTTGGAACGCGCCAACCTCGGCGACGCCCTTCGAGCAGTAGCGCTTTCACCGTTTCAACGCGGCCTCACCTCGTTTGGTATGGATAATGCCTTGGATCTGGTCAGGAAGATCAGCGGCCGGACGCGCGATGACGCCTCAACCGATTCTATGACGGGCTCCCGTTCGCTCCGCGTGACCGGAGAATTTGGCCTTGAGGATCTGCCAGCGCTCGCCTCCGATGCGCTCGAATATTATGAATCTGATGCTTATCAGCAGACTGATTTTGCAATTCTGGACTCGGTGATGCCTGTAGCCGACCTCGAGCTCTCCGAGACGCTCGACGACCTAGCCGCTAACAGCATTCGTAATGGCGAGGATCGGTTTGAATTTGGCTTGCCTATTGGTTTCGACGACCAGGCCGTTTCGTACAAATTCGTTGGCCCCGGACATCGAGGCTCGCATCCCGATCTTCTGTTACGGCACTATATCGAAGCGATGGGAGACAGGCTCGCCGGCTTGACCGCCGAAACGCTTAAAGATCATAAAATTGTCGCGATATTCGATGACGATAACCGGCCAGATTCAAAGTGGTCGGTCAAATCCTCATTAGTAGGATCCATAGTCCACGATAATGAGCGATATGCAACGAATGAAGGCGATTGGTACCGCATTGAACAGCAATTCAAGGATGCAATCGAAGCCGCCTTCACCGATGTCCTTGAACCCTGGATAGTCGCGCCGGACCCGCTCAGGAAAATCTACAACGACCGGGGCGATGGCCACTACGAGGCCGAGGCCGAATACAATGCGCGCTTCGCGCAGGCAAACGGCTACGTTTTGCTCGACCGTGCTCTCATTCAAATCCCGGGCATCGACCGATCAGACTTTGAATCGTGCGACGTGCTCGACATTGCTGGCAAACGCTTCCTGCACGTTAAGAAAAGCTCGCGTCGATCGAGTGTGCTGAGCCACTTCTTCAAACAAGGCACGAATTCAGCACGGCATTTCAGTACGTTCGAGGCGGCTTGGATCAGGTTACGAGAACTGGTCGAGGCGCGCGCAGGACAAGAATGCGCCCATCTTCTCGACGCGGCCTGTGCTGATGATCGCCCTTGGAAAATCGAATTTCTTATCGCCGACACACCGAGACAGGCCGGTGGTTTCAATATCCCGTTCTTTAGCAAGGTCTCTCTGCGCGACGAGATCCGGACCCTGCGCGCCATGCGATATGAAACCTCGCTACGGTTTATCGAACTTCAGCCCGACTGATAAAGCGACAAGCCCGTGGCGCGTGTTTGGCCGGCGCACCGAGTGCCTACAGGATTAAGCGGCGCTATAGCGCCGGACCGAGAACGAGCCCGTGTCCCCCAGTTTGTTAAATCGAACATGATGACCCGGGTATCATTGCTGTGCCATAGCGCCTGCATGCTGGATACGAACGAGTTTGACCCGCTAGCTGTCGAAAACGTCGGTGTGACGCTCGCCGTGGAGCTCTTGGAGCGGCCGCTGCAAAAGATGCCGCCCGAAGCTTTCAATGGGGCTGGCGTGTACGCCCTTTATTACTCCGGCGATCACGATGCCTATGCCGCGCTACGGCATTTAGACGAGGGTCGCTTCAAGTACCCTATCTACATCGGCAAGGCGGCAGGTGAGAGCGCTAAGCAGGGATTCAGCCCCAACGGTAGCGGTGAGCGCAAACTCCACGGCCGCATCGGTGAACATGCACGCTCGATTCAGGCAGTTCAGAATTTAGAACTAGACGACTTTCGCTGTCGTTATCTCGTTCTGAACGACGCGTATATTTCGCTCGCTGAATCAGTCATGATTCGCATGTTCCGGCCTCCGTGGAATGGCATGAGCTTCGGAAGCAAAGTCGTCGGAAAAAACCGAATGACCGGCGAGCCCGGTTTATGGGACGCGCTCCATCCCGGTCGAGGTGGTCGGCCGGCTGGTTCCCAGCGCGCCGACCAGGCCGCTCAGTTGATCGCACGCCGCTCTGCAGAGCTAAGTCAGGACTTGGCTGACCCGACGCTGCTCCGAATGTACCAGCGCGTCATGAAGTTTGTTTGAGACAATTCCAAGCCGGACTTTCGGCGGCTTGGCCAAGCGATGGCATACACTCTCGAGTTTCACAACACCCGTGTCTGTGCCCGAATGGGTGAGCCAAAAGCTCCAAACATCGCGGTTGATGGCAGCCAAGGTTCCCATTACGTTCTCATCTTGATCTGGACTGCGATTCGCATTAGAACGATTCAATCCGCGGCGTTTAACCGCGGATTGAATCGGAGCATTATTCGGTGGGCTTGGATGGCGCGGATGCGAGACGGGTAACCACTACGCTTTCAACCACACGCAAAGCGCAGCTTGAGCGACTAGCTCGACGCGAAGGCGTGAAGGAAGCTTGGATCGTTCGTCGCGCTCTGGAAAAATATTTGGACAAGGTTGGCGACGGCTCTGTCGTCGAGGCGGAAGGGGAGCGGTAGCATGCGCGGAGCTGAGCTTTTCGCCGGTTGTGGCGGCCTCGCCTTAGGAATGTCCCGTGCAGGGTTTGAACACGTCGTTATGGCTGAGTTCAACGACGATGCCGTGGCAACCGTTCTTCACAATAAGAACCGGAACATCGACCACGTTTCCAGTTGGCCAATGCAGCTGACGGACGTTCGTCAAATCGACTGGAAAAAATACTCCGGTCAGGTGGAAATGATCTCAGGAGGCCCTCCGTGCCAGCCGTTTGGTATTGGAGGCAAAAAACGCGGTCATGAAGACGCGCGTGATATGTGGCCAGAGGCTGTTAGGGCCGTATCGGAAACGCAGCCTGACGCTTTCTTATTTGAGAATGTCCGTAATCTGGCTGGACCTCGATTTGCCTCATATCTCGAATGGATCAAGAATTGCCTGCGCCATCCGGCTGACAAGCGCAGGATGGATGAAGACTTTGCCGCACACAGCGAACGCCTACGCCTGTCACAAAAGCCTGCTTCTTATGAGGTAATATCCCAGGTCGTGAATGCGGCCGATTTTGGCGCCTCCCAAATTAGGTTTCGTGTCCTGATATTTGGCCTGGCCGCCAAATTGGAAACGCAGCCGAAACCAATGGAGCGGACCCACAGTCGTGAGAGATTGATTTGGGATCAATTTGTCACCGGCGCATATTGGCGCCGACACGGCCTCACCCCCAAACCGCCTTCGCCACGTGATAGAGCTCTAGCTGACGCGCTTCTCATAAAGGGCGTAATTCCGCCTGAGAAACCGTGGGTGACGGTACGAGATGCGCTGGCCGGACTCGGTGATCCAACCGGATCTGACAATCACGTGTTTCAATCAGGAGCTCGCGTTTACAAGGGGCACACCGGTAGTCTCTTGGATCAGCCAGCGAAAGCGCTGAAGGCCGGGGATCATGGAGTGCCGGGCGGAGAGAATATGATGATCCGCGATAATGGTTCGGTGCGCTATTTCACCTTGCGAGAAGCGGCCAGGCTTGTTGGGTTGCCTGATAAATATGCCTTTCCAACTTCCTGGTCGGAAAGCATGCGCCAACTTGGCAATGCGGTGCCAGCGCAACTCGGAGAGGCTGCGGGGCGTTGGGTTCGCGGCACAGTTCTTGAGGCGCGGGAGCGTATCGACCGCAGGGCTGTCGCTTGATCGAGGCCGAACTAGCCGGCCGGCAAATTTTCGCCGACTAAAGAGGCTGCCGCAGGTCCCATGATGGTGAAGCTCGCGGCAAAGAGGTTCAATGTTGACCCAGCTCGCAGTGCCCAGATGGCGCGCGTTCGATCAAAACACACTAAACCCGAGCTGCGTGTGCGGAGAGCGTTGCACGCCGCAGGCCTTCGCTTCAGGCTGCATCGGAAGGATTTACCTGGGAAGCCGGATATCATTCTTCCTTCGCGTCGCATCGCGATCTTCGTACATGGGTGCTTCTGGCATCGGCATCCCGACACCGCTTGCAAGCTCGCGCGTATGCCCAAGTCACGCATAGACTTCTGGGGACCCAAGCTCGCGAGCAATCGGGAGCGAGACATCCAAAAGGAGCAGGCTCTGACCGCCGCCGGCTGGAATGTCTTTACTATTTGGGAGTGCGAGTTGGCGGTCCCAGGGAAGCTAGATGATCTCGTCGAGACATGCCTTACGTTGCCCCGGTTCGACGCCGAGCCCATCTAGGCCCCCATTCCACCAACGGCCCGCTTCGCACCCACGAACGGCACCCCCCGCCTCTGGCCGCTGCCGTCCATAGGGGTATGAAGGGCCGCATGGAGGAAGGATCACCCCACCGCCGCGGCCTGGGCGACTGGGCGATTCCGGTGATCGCCTTGTTCTGGGTGGCGGAATATCTGATCGTCACGACGGTCGATCATCTGGCGTCGGCGACCGCGATATTGTTCCTGCCGCGCGCGCTGATCTGCGTGTCGGGGCTGGTGCTGTCGCTGGCGATCACGCGGATGCGGGGGCGATCGGCGGCGGGGTGGCGGATCATCGCGCTGCCGGCGTTCGCGTTGCTGGGCGCTTTCCTGCAGACGAGCGTGGATTACGGCATCTTCCGCCTGTTCGCACCCGAGATGCGGCCGCGGATCGACGGCACGATCTATCTGGCCGACACGATCCACTGGTTCTGGATCTATGCCGCCCAATTGGGGATCGTGTTCTCCCTGGATTACAGCCGGGCGGTGGCGGATCATGAGCGGCGGATCGCGGTGCTCGACCGGCTGGCGCACCAGGCGCAGCTGCGCGCGCTCCGATACCAATTGAACCCGCATTTCATGTTCAACACGCTCAATTCGATCGCGACCCTGGTGCGGCGCGGCGATGCCGAGACGGCGGAAGGAATGATCGAGGACCTCGCCGATTTCCTGCGCGCGACGTTGGCGGTGGCGCCGAACGAGGATATCGCCCTGTCGCGCGAGCTGGAGCTGCAGGCCTTGTACCTGGCGATCGAGACCAAGCGCTTTCCCGGCCGGCTGCGGGTGGAGATGGACGTGAGCCCCGAGAGCGCGCGGGCTTTGGTGCCGAGCCTGATCACGCAACCGCTGACCGAGAATGTGATCCGCCATGCGGTGGCGGGCAGCCGGGCGAGCGTGCTGTTGAGCATCCTGGCGCGGCGGGTGGAGGATCAATTGCATCTGACGATCGCCAACAGCTCGCCCGATCGGGGGACGGACGCGAAGGGCATGAATGTCGGGCTGACCAATGTCGCGGAGCGGCTGCGGGTGCGGTTCGACGGGGAATGTTCCTTTTCCGCCGGGCTGCAGCCGGACGGGGGGTTTGCCGCCGAAATCCATCTGCCGTTCGTGGTGGCGCGATGACGCTGCGGGCGCTGGTGGTCGACGACGAGCCGCTCGCGATCGAGCGGATGCTGTCGCTGCTGGCGCGCATCCCCGAGGTCGATGTCGCGGCGACGGCGGAGACGGGCGACGAGGCGCTGGCGGCGGTGGCGGCGGGCGGGATCGACCTGCTGTTCCTCGACGTGGAGATGCCGCAGCTCGACGGGTTCGACCTGATCGAGCAATTGATGCGGCGGGGTGGATCGATGCCGCATATCGTGCTGGTGACCGCGCACGAGGCGCATGCGCCGATGGCGTTCGATTGCGGGGTGCTCGATTTCCTGACCAAGCCGGTGCGGCTGGGGCGGCTGGAGACGGCGGTGGCGCGCGCGGCGCACGCGATGCACCAAAGTTATGCGGCGGGGCAGCTGAGCCAGGTATCGGAACAGCTCGACACGCTGCGGCGGACGTTCGACCGGCGGACGTCGGATTATCTGTGGGTGCAACGGCGCGGGGAATCGATCCGGATCGATTTGGCCGAGATCATACGGGTGCAGGCGGAGGGCGAATATATCCGCCTGTTCGTGGACGGCGCGGATTACCTGCACCGGGAATCCCTGACCGCGATGCTGGCGCGGCTGGACGAGGACAAGTTCGTGCGGATCCACCGATCGAGCGCGATCGACCGCGACGCGATCGTCAGCGTGCGGCGGCGGACGACGGGCAATTATCAGGTGACGCTGCGCGACGGGGCGGTGCTGCCGGTCGGGCGGACCTATCGCCAGGCGGTGCGCGCGTTGGTGGCCGAGCGCGGAGAGCCCTCTCCCTCGAGGGAGAGGGTTGGGTGAGGGTGGCCTGACTTCGAGGTCAAGCGCTCGCCTGCGGCTCGCTCCCCCTCACCCAACCCTCTCCCCGCCGGGGAGAGGGCATTTTACGGGCGGTTGGCAGCGCCAAACGGGCCGTTCGCGATTGCGGCCCTCTGCGCCCGCGCAAAAATCGGCAATCCGGGATCGATGAGCGGGAAAATCATGCGCGGGCTGGCGGCCGGCTTGCTGGCGCTGCTGGCGGCGGGCGCGGCGTGGGGCGATGTCGGCCTGACGCCGCTCGGCGGCGATGCGGCGTTGCTGGCGGGATCGAGCTGCAACGTGGTGGTGGTGCGGAGCGACGCGGGGCTGCTGCTGATCGATGACCAGCGCGCGCGGGATTATGCCGAGACGCGCGGGCTGCTCGATGCGAACTATCATCTGCCGGTGACGGAGGTGATCAACACGCACTGGCATCTGGACCATGCCGGCGGCAACGAGGCGTTCGCCACGGCGGGGGCGACGATCGTCGCGCAGGACAATGTCCGCGCGCGGCTGAGCCAGCCGCAATATATGACCGCTTATGCCAGGCTGATCCCGGCATCGGCGGCGATCGCCTGGCCGGGCAAGACCTATCGCGACGGGCTGACGATCCGGTTCGGGCAGGAGGAAGTGCGGCTGGTCCATATCGCCAACGCGCATACCGACGGCGACACGTTGGTGAAGCTGGAGCGGGCCAATGTGCTGCATATGGGCGACGTGTATTTCAACGGGCTCTATCCGTTCATCGATTTGAGCAGCGGGGGCAGCATCCAGGGGATGATCCGCGCGGTCGAGGCGGGGCTGCGGTTGAGCGATGCGAACACCCGGATCGTGCCGGGGCATGGCGCGGTCGCGCGCCGGGCGGAGCTTATGGCGTATCGCGACATGCTGGTGGCGGTCGACCGGGACGTGCGCGGGCAGATATCGCGCGGGCACGATCTGGCGACGATCCTCGCGAGCCATCCGGCGACGGGGTACGCGCTGGAGGGCGACGCGGACCGGATGGTGGCGGCGATCTATGCCAACCACACGTTGCCGGGCGGCGCGGCGCCGGTGCCGGCCGAACCATGACGGAGGCTTCACGGCGGATGGTGCTGAGCGGCGGGCTCGCGCTGGCCGGGCTGTCGACCGCGCTGGAGGCGGCGACCGAGGCGCGGGTGCGGGGTGTGGCATTCGACGCCTTCACCTTGTTCGATCCGCGATCGATCGCGCGGCGGACGATCGAACTGGTGCCGGACAAAGGCGAGCAACTGGCGGCCGCATGGCAGGCCAAGTTGTTCGCTTCGACCTGGCTCATGGCCACGGCGGGGCAATATGAGAGTTTCACGACGCTGGCCGATGCGGCGTTGCGGTTCGCGGCGAAATCGATGGGCGTGCCGCTGAGCGACGCGATGCGGGCCGAACTGGTGGCGGGTTATGGCGAGATGGATCTGTGGCCCGACGTGGCGGCGACGCTCGAGCGGCTGCGCGGCGCGGGGGTGCGGCTGGTGGTGCTGTCGAATTTGGGCGCGGGTTTGCTGATCGGCTCGCTGCGGCGCACGTTTATTCTCAGGCATTTCGACGCGGTGCTGAGCACGGACAAGGTGCGGCGGTTCAAACCATCACCGGCGGCGTACCGGATGGCGACGGGCGCGCTGAGCCTGCCGGCGGACCGAATCGGGTTCGCGGCCTTCGCCGGGTGGGATGCGGCGGGCGCGGGGTGGTTCGGGTATCCGACGGCGTGGATCAATCGGCTGGGGGCGCCGGCGGAGACGGTTGGGCCGGAGCCTTTGGTGACGAGCCGGGATTTGAGCGGGGTGCTGACGCTGGCGGGGTTGGGTTAGGGCACCGCACGGGCGACAAAAGTCGTGTGGAACAGCTGGAGTTCGCCCGGATCGAGATCGGACACCGCCCAATATTCGAGGCCGCCTTTGGTCCAGCGGACGAGGCTGTAGCCTTCGAGCCGCCTGGTCTCGCCGAACGGCAGCGACAGCGTGCCGGCGGGGCGGACGAACAGGTTGATCGTGTGGAGGCGGCGGCGATAGACGATCGCGGCGACCGCGTGATCGTCGATATAATCGAGCCGGCCGCCGACCAACGGAAAGCCTTCGTCGGCGAGCTCGGGCACGGGCGGGGCGAAATCGATCTTGCCGTTGAACCAGGGCTTCACGACGTGGCGGTTGGAGGTCGGGATATCGGTCAGGTGGCCGACCATCAGCGAGCGGATGTGGCTCTGGACGAGCTGATCCTCGGTGCCGGTATGGGTGAGCTGCGGCATCGCGATCATCAGCGCGAGGCTGGCGGCGATGCCGACCATCGCGCCCGAGGCCCAGCGGCCGTTCCAGACGTGCGCGGCGATCGCGCCGCCGCCGGCCAGTGCGTAGGGTGCGCGGGGCGGTGGTGGGGCGGATCGGCGCGGGGCGCTGGATGTGGGCGTCGCGGCGGCATCGAGCGCGGCGTCGATGCGGTTGCGCAAGGCCTGCGGCGCGCGGTGGGTGAGCGCGTCGTCGCGCAGCACTTCGCGCATCGCCTCGATCAAAGCGAGTTCGGCGCGGCAATCGGCGCAGGTCTTGAGATGGGCCTCGATCGCGAGCGTGTTGGCGGCGTCGAGTTCGCCGTCGGCGAGGCCGTGGATCAGCAGCAGTTTGTCGGGACACGCGCTCATGACCGGGCCTCCCTGGACGCACCCGGTTCGGGCATCAACATCTGGCCCAGCATCTGCCGCGCGCGGGCGAGGCGCGACATGACCGTCCCGATCGGCACGTTGGTGATGGCGGCGATATCCTTGTAGGCGAGCTCCTCCATCTCGCGCAGCACGATCGCCTCGCGGAAGGGCTCGGGCAGTTGCTCGATCGTGTGGCGCAGCATCGCGGCCTCGCGCCGGCCGGCGACGATGGTTTCGGGATTCTGCGCATCGGCCGGGTCGGCGAGCGCGACCATGTCCGCCTCGGTCATCGCGACCGCGCGATTCGGGCCGACCGAATTCAGGAAGCAGTTGCGGACGATCGCGAGCAGCCACGCCTTGCTGTTGTCGCCGCGCCAGGTGTCGAAGCCGCGGAAGGCGCGCAGGAACGCGTCCTGGACGATATCCTCGGCCGCGGTGGCATCGCGGGTGAGATAGCGCGCGAGCGAATAGGCGGCGTCCATGTGCGGCAGCATGATCTGGCGGAATTGCTCCGCCCGATCGCGCGCCGCCTCGTCCGCGCGGCCGTCGCGCCGCGCGGAGAAGACCAGATGCGGTCTGAAGAGACTGCGGCCGCTCATTCGTAGGTGCCCTAGCCCGCCTTGACGATGATCTTGCCGGTCATGTGCGGATGAAGCGAGCAGAAATAGGCGTAATCGCCGGGTTTGGTGAAGGTGAAAGAATAAGAGTCGTCCGAATCCAGAGCGGCGGAGCGGAAGCCCTTGTCGTCGGCGACGACGGTGTGGGGGTCCTCGTCCGCGTTGGTCCAGGTGACGGTGGTGCCGGGAGCGACGGTGACGACCTGGGGCACGAACGCGAAACCCTTGATCGCGACCGACACCTTGGCCGGGGCGGCGGCGAGGGCCTGGCCGGCGAGGATGCCGGCCATCGGGGTGGACAGAGCGAGCAGGAACGCAACGCTACGGACGCTTGGGGAAGACAATGACATTGGGAACTCCGAAAAGGTTGGGAAGTGGAAAGGCTCAGGCGAGCGAGCTGTCGATCAGCGCGATCGGCGCGTTGCCGCGCGTGAAAGTCGCGCTGCGGATGCCGAGCATCGAGGGCAGCTGCTCCGTCGGCACCTTGAGCGGTCCAGGCGACGGAGCAGCACCCGGCGCCGGCTGGGGGTAGGCCGTGGAACGCGCCGAGTGGAATGAGATGTTGCCGTCCACCTTCTGCAATATCTGGTGGATATGGCCGTTGAGGACGGTGACCGAACCGAAGCGGCGGAGGAAACCGAGCGCCTGCGCGCTGTCGTCGGTGCCCCAACCCCATTCCTCATAGACGGTCCACAACGGGATGTGGGCGAAGACCACGATCGGCGTGCTCGACGACAGGCCGGCGAGGTCCTTCTTCAGCCAGGCGAGCTGATCGTCGCCGATATGGGCCATGCCGCCGGGCTTGAGATTGGCGACATTGTTGAGCGCGACGAAGTGCACGCCGTTGTGATCGAAGCTGTACCAGCCGGTGCCGAGCGTCCCCTTGCCGTAGTGCGCGAGGAAGGCCTTGCCGCCGCCCTCGTCGAGGAAATCATGCTCGCCCGGCACGTAGAAAATCGGCGTGCCGAGATCGCTGAGGATCGCCTTGGCATCGTCGAACTGCTCGTCCTTGGAGAGGTGCGTGATGTCGCCGGTGTGGAGGATCAGATCGGGCTTTTGCGGCAGCGCCTTGATCTTCGCGACCGCTTCCAGCGCGGTGGCACGCGTGTTGGGATTGGCGGGCTTGTCGAAACCGAGATGCGTGTCGCTGATCTGGAGGAAGGTGAAGGGCTTGGTCTTGCCCATGATCGGCCGGGCGGCGAGCGCCGCGTCGAGGCTGATCGAAGAGGTGACGCCGCCCGCCATCGTGTAGAGCGCGGCGGTGCCGGCCCAGCCCGCGCAACGCGTGAGCAGGCCGCGCCGGCTGAGGGCGGATTCGTCCAGATCGTGGTCGTGATGATCGTGCATCGTGCGAGTCCCGTTTCGGTGAGGTTCGGGGTGCAAGACCGGCGCGCCGCGCGATCTATTCCCGGACGGGCGAAATATTTTTCGCACGGGCCGGGAGCATCGCGCGCAGGACGTTGTCGCGCATCAGAAAATGGTGGGCGAGCGCGGCGAGCGCGTGGAGGCCGATCAGGATGAGCAACGCCCAGGCGCCGCGTTCGTGGAGGTCATGCACGGCGTGGCCGAACGCCTTGTCCTTCGCCATCAGGACCGGGATGTTGGCGCCGAGCAGGGCGAAGGGCTTGCCGTGGGCGATGCTCTGCAGGAAGCCGGTGAGCGGCTGGAGCAGCAGCAAGGCGTAGAGCGCGGCTTCGTTGGCGCGGGCGATGAGGTGCTGGAGGGGGCCGACGGTGGCGGGCAGTTTGGGCGTGCGCGCCATGCCGAACTTCCACAGCAAACGGATCAGGGTGAGGAGCCACAGCGCGCCGCCGAGCGAGCGGTGGGCGTACAACAGGGTGGCGGCGGTGTCCCCGTCGCTCGCGAAGGCGCGCATCCAGGCGGTGGCGAAGAGGCCGACGATCAGCAGCAGGGTCGCCCAGTGGATCGCCATGCTGACGCCGTCGAAACGGTCGGGGCGCGTATCCTCATGCCAGAGGCTGGTGGTGGTATCGGTCATGTTTGCGTCTCCGAAATCCGCACAGACACGGAGACGCGGCGTTTTATTCCCGAATTATTTGTCGGGCGCGTTCTTGACCCGCCGATCGAGGAAATCCTCGATCGTCTTCCAGCGATGGAGCGAGGCGCGGGTGTTGAAGCCGTGGGTCTGGCCGGGATAGGCCATCATTTCGAACCTGGCGCCGGCCTGCTGGAGCGCGCCGTACATGACGGTGCTGTTTTCGAACACGACATTGTCGTCGGCCATGCCGTGCAGCATCAGCAACGGATCGCTGATCTTGGCGGCGTCGGCGATCGTGTCCGACGCGGTGTAAGGCGGCATGCCGAGATAGCGTTCGGTGTAGGCGGTGTCGTAGAATTCCCACTTCGTCACCGGCGCTCCTGCGATGCCGGCGGCGTAGAGGCCAGGATTGGCCTGCAGCATCTTGAGCGTCATGTAGCCGCCATAGGACCAGCCGAAGGTCGCGATCCTTTTGGGATCGACGAAGGGCTGGGTTTGCAGCCAGCGCGCGCCCGCCGCCTGATCGGCGACCTCCACGCCCCCCATCGCGTGATAGAGCGGCGCTTCGAAGGCGTGACCGCGATTGGCCGAGCCGCGATTGTCGATCGCGAAGTAGATCCAGCCCTTGCTCACCCAATATTGCGGCAGGGCGCCCATCCAGGAACGCTTGACCTGCTGCAGATGCGGGCCGCCATAATGTTCGAAGAAGACCGGGTAATGCTTGCCCGGCTCGAGCGGCGGCGTGATCATCTCATAATGGAGCGTGGCACCGTCGGCGGTCTGGATCGTGCCGTAGGTGACCGGGCGGTGCATCGCCAGATAAGGCGCGTAGGGATGCGACGCGTCGAGCTTGTTCTCCGCGATCCAGGCGATGCGCTTGCCGGCGGCGTCGGCGAGATAGACCTGGCTAGGCTGGGTCGGCGACGAGCGGGTGACGAGCAGGCGGGTGCCGGCGCCATCCATCTCGGCTTCGTTCCAATAGCCGCGTTCGGTCAGCCGCCTGGGCTCGCCCGGGTGGAGATAGTCGACCGCGTAGACCTGGCTTTCGAGCAGATCGTCCTTGTTGGCGGCGAAGAACAGGCGGTGGCTTTTCTCGTCGACGCCGATCAGCCCGGTCGGGTGGGATTGGGCGTCGGTTTCCAGCGTCCAGTCGCCATGGGTGAGCTGGGTCCATTTACCGCTGACGAAGCGGTAGAGATGCTTGCTGCCTGAGCGTTCGGAGCCCCAGATCAGGCTGCCGTCGCGCAAGGCACGGAAATCGTAATTGAGATTGACCCAGGTCGGCGACGTCTCGCTGAGCAGGACGTGCGACGCGCCGGTGGCGGGATCTGCGGCGAGCAGATCGAGCGTCTTTTGGTCACGGCTGAGGCGCTGGACGTAGAGCGTGCGCCCGTCGGGCGCCCAATTGACGCGCGCGAGATAGATGTCGGCGCTTGGGCCGAGATCGACCTTGACCCGGCTGCCGCCGTCGGGCGCGACGACATAGAGCGAGACCGCGACATTGGGGGTGCCGGCGGCGGGGTAACGTTGCTCGAAGGTGCGGGTGCCGTCGGTGCCGATCGCGGCGCGGGTGACGATCTTGACCTGGGCCTCGTCATAGCATTCGACCGCGACCGCCTTGTCGCCCGGCGCCCACCAATGACCGGTGAAGCGGTCCATTTCCTCCTGCGCGACGAATTCGGCGGTGCCGCAGGTGATCGTACCGCTGCCGTCTTTGGTGAGCTGACGTTCGGCCCCGGTGGCAAGGTCGTTCGCGAACAGATTCTGGTCGCGCACGAAGCTCACATAATGGCCGCCGCGCGAGACATGGGCGTCGATCTCGGACTGGGGCGTGTCGGTCAGGCGGCGGACCTTGCCGTCGAGGCCGGCGAGGTAGAGGTCGCCGTCGATCGGGACGAGGACCGACTTGCCGTCGGGCGCCCATTCATAGTCGACGATGCCTTTGGTGCCGCCGACGCGCGCGCGTTCGCGGCGCATCTTCTCGGCCTCGGAGATTTCGCCGCCGGAGCCGATCTTCGCGCTGTCGACCAGCATGCGGGCCTGCCCCGTTTTGGTGTCGATCCCCCACAGATCGTAGCGGTCGCGATCGTCGGGGCGGTTGCGCAGCAGGGTCGCGAGGCTGCCGTCAGGGGACAGGCGCACCTTGCGTGGCGCGGGACCGTCGAGCGAGGGGCTGGCGAAGATGCGCTCCAGCGTGAGCTGTTCGGCGGCGGCGGGCGCCACGACGAAGGTGAGCGCGAGGGCGGCGAGCATGGGCTTGAGCATAAGGTGGTTATGCCTGCGCGGGCGGGAATGGGAAGCCTCCTCCGTCATGCCGGACTTGTTCCGGCATCCACCGGGAGGCAGACGGCTCGCCGCGGGGTGGACCCCGGAACAAGTCCGGGGTGACGAAAGGCAAAAGAAAGGGCCGCCCCGGTTTCCCGGAGCGGCCCTCTATCTTTCAGCCGTGGCGAAGGCTCAGCCCTCGGCGACTTCGGTCGGGCGGTTGTCGCGGCGCTCGGCTATACGCGCCGACTTGCCGGTGCGGCCGCGCAGATAATAGAGCTTGGCGCGACGGACGACGCCCTTGCGGACGACCTCGATCGAATCGATGTTCGGCGAATAAAGCGGGAAGACGCGCTCGACGCCCTCGCCGAACGAAATCTTGCGGACGGTGAAGCTGCTGCCCATGCCCTTGTTGGAGCGGGCGATGCAGACACCCTCGTAATTCTGGACGCGGGCGCGTTCGCCTTCGACCACCTTCACGCCGACCTTGAGCGTATCGCCCGGGCGGAATTCGGGAATCGCGCGCTTTGCGGTCAGCGCCGCGATCTGCTCGGCTTCGAGCGTCTGGATGAGGTTCATCTCATTCTTCCTTCTTTTGCCGCGCGCCAGAGGGAGACTGAACCCGCGCGCCGACATGGCGCTCCCAAAGGTCCGGTCTCCGTGACCGTGTATCGATCTCGGCCTGTGACTTTCGCCACGCCGCTATCTTCGCATGATCCCCCGATCGCAGCACTTCGGGGATCGTGCGCCCTTCCCATTCAGCAGGTCGGGTATAATGCGGATATTCGAGGAGGCCGCTTTCGAAGCTCTCCTCATCTCCGCTCGAAGGCGCGCCCATTACGCCGGGAAGCAGCCGAACGCAAGCATCGAGCAGGACGAGCGCCCCGAGCTCGCCGCCGGAGAGGACATAGTCGCCGATCGAGACGGGTTCGATGGCGCGCGCCTCGAACAGGCGTTCGTCGATCCCCTCGAAGCGGCCGCACAGGATGGCGACGCCCGGACCGGCGGCAAGTGCGCGCACGCGATCCTGGGTGAGCGGCTTGCCGCGCGGCGTCATCGCCAGCAACGGCATGTTTTCGGGCACCGCGGCGTCGATCGCGGCGGCGAGTACGTCGGCGCGCATCACCATGCCGGCGCCGCCGCCCGCAGGGGTATCGTCGACCGAGCGATGCTTGTCGGTGGCGAAGTCGCGGATCTGGACCGCGTCGCACGACCATTTGCCCTCGGCGAGCGCGCGGCCGGCGAGGCTGATGCCCAACGGGCCGGGGAACATCTCCGGATAGAGGGTGAGGATTTTGGCGGCGAAGGTCATTCTGTATCCGTTGGCTCAGACCAGAAGCCCTGATCGATCACCTTCGCAATATGCCGCACCGTCAAACGCTCGTCGCCTCCGTTAGGTGGCGGTATTACCGGCTCGCCGCGGGAGCGAACGATCAACCTCCATAAAAGCCAGAAGGGCAGCATCAAACATCCGCAGCCACGGAACGAGGCACGCTGATCCGAGAACCGTAGCCATGGTATTTCGTGGACGATCTCCCCGAATTCCTGATGCATGTCATGGGCAAAATCATCGATGTCGATGCCGTCGATTCGGGCATCGTGCGACATCGACGTATCGGGCGTTATCTCATCGAAACCCAGCGCGCGCTGCGGCGATGTCATGATCGTCGCAACCCTTGCCTCCGTTTCGGTGAGGGCGGCGCTCATTCGTTAGTCGCCCACGCTGTTTGCAATGCGCGCGGCAAGCCAGGCGACGACGATACCGAGCACCGGCATCAGGAAGAACAAAAGCCACCAGTCGCGCACGAGACTTTGCTCGCCGCTCGCGAGCAGCGCACCGACCAGCAGTACGGGCACGAGCAGCACCAGCAAAGCGCGCGTGATGCGGAGCGCGCCCGGGGCGAGCTTCTTCCGCTCCGCACCGACGACGCCATAGGCGATCAGCACGAGATAGACGGTCAGGATCAGCAGCATCAAAGTGCCGAGCGTCATGCGGGTTGCTCCATGCGGCCGGTGCGCAGGCCGAGCGCCCAATCGGGCCGGCCGTCGCGATCCGCCTTGGCGGCGGCGGCGAGGTGGTCATAGTCGACCTGGTGAAAGGTCACGGCGCCATTCTCGACAATCGCGTAGCGTGCGCGGGGATCGCCATTCTCGACGGTATAGGTGTTGGGATGATCGTCGTGGAACGCCTGCAGCCCGACGCTGCCGGGATTGGCGACGCGGCGGCCGTCGGCCAGCACGCGCTCGCCCGGGATATGGCTATGCCCGCACAGGATCAGCGGCTCGGGTCGATCGCCGGTGCGATCCTGCACTTCGGCATCGGTGGCGTCGCGAATGCCCGCGGGTTCGACCGTGAACAGATAGTGGGTGAGGTCGCTTGCCGGCGTGCCGTGGCAAAGGAAGATGTCGGGCGTGAGCTCGCAGGTCGCAGGCTGGGCGGCGAGCCAGGCGAGCTGGCGTTCGTTCAGTTGTTCGCGCGCGAAGATGTCGCTCGCGCCCATCCGGTCGCGCGGCAAAGTCAGTACCTGGCGTTCGTGGTTGCCGGCGATGGTCGGCCAATCGCGCGCCATCAGGAAATCGGCGGTCTCGGCCGGCCAGAGCGGCCCGGAGAGCGTGTCGCCGAGATTGACGAAGCCGGTGCAGCCCTGCGCCCGCGCATCGGCGATCACCGCTTCGAGCGCGGGCAGATTGCCGTGGATGTCGGACAGGATGGCGAGACGGGTCACGGGCGGGTCCAGTTTTCGATCTTCAAACCGGGGATGTCGGCGAAGTCGGCTTCGTTATTGGTGATAAGGGTGAGATTGCGGCTGACGGCGTGGGCCGCCAACAGTCTATCGAAACGGCCGCGTTTAAAGGGGAGTCGAGCATAGGCCTCGGCATCCCTTTCCTCAAAAGGCAGCAGCGGCATTTCCTGACGCAATCTCGTCAACCGATCATCGGCCGGGGCCTTGCCCAAGTGCGCGCCGACAGCGAGCTCTGCCAGCACGATGACCGACAGGCCAATACTGCCGGCTTCAGTGTGCGCGATCTTACGGCCGAGCTCGGGATAATTGCCGCCGAAAAGATAGATGCAGCAATTGCTGTCGATCAGATAGCGCACCTAGGGTTTGTAGTCCGGATCGAGCAGATGCCAGTCGCGCGGTGGATCATCGAACTCGCGTTCCTCCGGCGTGAACGGCCTTGCTTCCGGCATCGAGCCCCAAATCCCGGTCAGATCGATCTTGCGCCTGGGCGCCTCGATCGGCTCGACCTTGAAGCCGGCGCGATCCTCGCGGACGATCATCATCTCGTCGCCGTCCTTGAGCCCGAGCGCCTTCGGCAGCCGCAAGGCGACCGAATTGCCCGACTTGAACACCTTGGCGCGATATTCCTCGCTCACGATTCGTCTCCGTATATACGGGATGTATATACGGATTTGGCGCACATCGGGAGAGATTTCTTTGGGCGCGCAGACGCGCGCACCCACCCCTTTCCCCTCCCTGGGAAGGGAGGGGTAATCTAAGTGACGAAGGCTTCGTCGACGACCAGGCGTTGGTCGTCCCATTCGGGGACGGCCTGGAGGTTCATCGGGACCATGAAGCGCTTCTTGTCGGGGCGTTCGACCTCGATCACATCGCCCGCGCCGAAATCGTCGATCGCGATGACGACGCCCAATGGATCGCCCGCAACAGAGACGACCGGCAGGCCGAGCAGATCTGCGTGGTAATATTCGCCCTCTTCCAGGGGCGGCAGCGCTGAGCGAGGCACGGTCAGTTCGGTGCCGCGCAGCCGTTCGGCGGCGTTGCGATCCGGCACCTCCGCGAAGCGGGCGATGCCGTTGCGCAAGGACTTCACCGTCAGGCTACCGTTGTTGAACGAACGGTAGCCCGACAGATCGTTGGCGAAGAGCTTCAGGCGGACTTCGCCCGTCACGCCGTGCGCGCCGGTTATGACGGCGAGCGTGACGGGCGCGTCAGGCTTCACGCCTTGGCGTGCTCGGCACCCTCAGCCGGGGCGGCATCGTCCGAACCCTCGGCCGGGTCTTCGGCGGACTCGCCGACATCGGTGGCTTCGTCAGCCGGGGTGGCTTCGTCCGAAGCTTCGGCGACCGGAGCTTCCTCAGCGGCGGCTTCCTCAGCGACCGGGGCTTCCTCGGCGGCAGGCTCTTCGGCGGCGGCTTCGGCGGCCGGAGCCTCCTCAGCAGCGGCTTCCTCAACCGGCGCTTCCTCAGCAGCAGCCTCAACAGCTGGCGTTTCCTCGGCAAGCGCCTCGGCGACCTGAGTCGCCTCCTCGGTCGGCTCGGCGGTCGCTTCCTCGATCGCTTCGGCCATCACCTCGATCGTCTCTTCTTCCTGTGCGGCTTCTTCCTGCTGCGGCGCGGCGGCGGCTTCAGCGGCCTCGGCGGCCTTGTTCGCACGCTCCTCGGCGCGCTCCTTGGCCTTGTCGCCCGGAACACCCTTGTTCGGGTTGTTGCGCGCGGCGCGCTCCTGGACGCCGGCGGCGTCGAGGAAGCGGGCGACGCGATCGGACGGCTGCGCGCCAACCGACAGCCAATGCTTGGCGCGCTCGGCGTCGAGGATCACGCGCTTCTCGTCATCCTTGCCGAGCAAAGGATTGTAGGTGCCGATCTTCTCGATGAACGAGCCGTCGCGGGGCGAACGCGAATTGGCGACGACGATCCGGTAATAAGGGCGCTTCTTGGCGCCACCGCGCTGCAGGCGGATGGAAACGGACATGCTTTTCTTCCTTCTTTAGGTTCGTGTGATTGGTGTTGAATTCAGCGTTTCTTGAGGAAATTCTGGAAGCCGGGCGGCAGGCCCTGGGGGTTGCCGCCGGGGCCGGGCAGACCCGGCATTCCGGGCATGCCGCCGGACGGAAGCCCCGCGCCGCCCATCATGGCGTCGAGATCGCCCCCGCCCTTGCCGAACATGGCGGCGATCTTGGAAAGACCGCCCATCTTCTTCATCTTCTTCATCATGGTCGCCATTTCCTGATGCATCTTCAGGATCTTGTTGACGTCCTGCACCGTAGTGCCGGAGCCCTTGGCAACGCGGATCTTGCGCTTGGCCTGGAGCAGTTCGGGACGGGCGCGCTCCTTGGCGGTCATCGACGACAGGACCGCTTCCATCCGGACGAGCACCTTGTCGTCGGCGGCGCCATTGGCCATCGCCTGCTTGACCTGCTTCACGCCGGGCAGCATCGCGGCGAGGCCGGACAGACCGCCCATCCGCTTCATCTGATCGAGCTGGCTGCGCAGATCGTTGAGGTCGAACTTCCCCTCCGACATGCGCTGCGCCATGCGCTCGGCATCTTCGACCTTGATCGTCTCGGCGGCGCGTTCGACCAGGCTGACGACGTCGCCCATGCCAAGGATGCGGCCGGCGACGCGTTCGGGGTGGAAGCCTTCGAGCCCGTCGAGCTTCTCGCCCGTGCCCGCGAACTTGATCGGCTTGCCGGTGACGGCGCGCATCGACAGCGCGGCACCGCCGCGCGCATCGCCATCCATGCGGGTCAGCACGACGCCGGTGAGCGGCACCTGTTCGGAGAATGAGGTGGCGACGTTGACCGCGTCCTGGCCGGTCAGCGCATCGACCACGAGCAGGATTTCGGCGGGATTGGCGATATCCGCGACCGCCTTCATCTCGTCCATCAGCGCCTGATCGACATGCAGGCGCCCGGCGGTGTCGAGGATGACGACGTCGAAGCCCTGCAGCTTCGCCGACTGGAGCGCACGCTGCGCGATCTGGACCGGCGTCTGGCCGGCGACGATCGGCAAGGTCGCGACATCGGTCTGCGTGCCGAGGATGGCGAGCTGTTCCTGCGCGGCGGGACGATTGACGTCGAGCGACGCCATCAGGACCTTTTTGGCGCCGCGTTCCTTGAGGCGCTTGGCGATCTTGGCGGTGGTGGTGGTCTTGCCCGAGCCCTGGAGGCCGACCATCATCACGACCGCGGGCGGGGTCACATCGAGTTCGAGCTCGGACGAATCCGCGCCGAGCATCTGGACGAGCTCGTCATGAACGATCTTGACGACCATCTGGCCGGGCGTGACCGAGCGCAGCACATCCGCGCCGATCGCTTTTTCGGTGGCGTTATCGACGAACTGGCGGACGACGGGCAGCGCGACATCGGCCTCGAGCAAGGCGATCCGCACCTCGCGCATCGCGCCGCGCACGTCGGCTTCGGTCAGCGCACCACGGCCGCGCAAGCGGTCGAAGGCGGCACCAAGCCGGTCGCTCAGACTGTCGAACATCCGTTCAAAAACCTCACAAAATCCGACACAACGCGAAGCGAGCCGGCGGACGAAACCTCGTCGGCCAGCTCAGCGCCCACCATCCCGGTGTTCGCTTATCCTCACGTTCGTGTCGGAACGATCGGGGGCGCCATTAGCGCGATGGAGGGGGAAAGGCAAGGAAGGCGAAGCGCCAGACTCGAGTTATGCTTAGGGCGGGGCGAGTTCGGCGAAGCTCAGCTGCCAAATATTAGCGCCACGATCGACAATAATATTCCCAGGCCGATCATCAAAAATGGAATCAATCTGAGGCGCTCGTACACGAGCCCGCCGATGCTCACATCAGGTCCGGTTAGTCCCATCTCACAAAGCGCCTCGATACGCAGGTCCGTCGCAGTTTTGCCTCCGTCCCATTGACACATGCTCTCAAGTCGATGGCGTACCTTTCCAGCTAATTTTGTATGAAAGCGATTGCCGAGCTGATGGGCGGCGAGGATGGCGACGTTTGCGAGGCCGAGGCCAATAATAACCAGACCGCACCACCATTGCCCTCGCAGCAAATGCCCATCCTTCAGTGCAAGACCCAGGATAGCGCCGCTCGCAGCTGTCAAAAAGGTAGTGGCCGCAGTCTGACGCGTCTCGTGTTGTCGCGCCTGGGTGTATTGCTCTTTTATGTATTCTAGCAGGAACTGCGACGCTTCCATTCGACCCGCTCCTCTTTTGCGCAGGGGGAATCAATACCCCAACACATACCAATCGTCCGCGTGCGAGAAGGCCTCGAACTTCCGCACATAGCCCATTGCGCTCAGCATCTCGAAGATCGGCGCGCGCTTGTCCGAATGGTTGTGTTCGACCGTGATCAGGCGGATTTCGTACTGGCTCCAGTCGAACGCCTGGAGGATGTCATATTCGGAGCCTTCGGTGTCGATCGACAGATAATCGATCCGCCGCGGCGCGCGCCAGTGGGCGAGCATATCGGTGAGCGAGACGGTTTCGACGTCGTAGCGCTCGCCGGTCACGCGATTGCGGGCGTGGCCGTCGCTGGATGAGTAAGCATCGATCGTGGAGAGGCCGACGATCGGGGTCTGGTTGAAGCGGATCGTCTCGCCGGTCCTGGTCCAGACGCAGCGGCGATCGACCGCGCAGCCGCGATTGGTGTTGACCGCCGGATGCCAGATATGCGCCGGCTCCGAGACAATGCCGTTCCAGCCGAGATGCGTTTCCAGCGCGTAGCTGTTCGACCATTTGACGCCGTCCATCGCGCCGAATTCGACGAAATAGCCGCCGCGCCGCGATTGGAGTTCGTAGGCGACCCACAGATCCTGCAGATGCTGCGCGGCGCTCCAGCCGACATTGTCGAGGCAGAAGCGGACGAAGCGCTGGCTATCGTCGGCGGGCTTTTCGAGCTGGTCGCGCAGCATCGCCATAATGTCGAGCCCGTCCGCGAAGGTGAGGACGCGGGGCTTTTCTGCAGGCTGGTTCACGGGCTTTCCCTTGCGATCTGACCCAACTGCTAGCAGCGGCGTGGCCAAAAAATAACCCCGCCGGAGATACTCACGGCGGGGCCAGGTTCAGGGGCGCCAGCAAGGGGGGTAGCTGGCGCAGAAACGTATTTACGGATGCTTGCCTGAACGCGTGATGAGGCCGCCGTTATCTGAGGTTCACCGAGCCGTCAGTTCGCGCACAGGGCGCCGATCTGCTGGAGCCGCGCCGCCGCCTTGGCGTCGCCGAGCGTGCGGCCCGGCAAGGGCGGCGCCTTAGGATCGACCAGGCCGATATTGGCGGGGTCGCGCGCGGCGTCGGGCAGGGTCACGAAGCGGAAGCCGTTCGCCTTGTAGAGCGCGAGCAGGCGCGGGAGCATGCGCGCGTCGAACGCGCCGATATGCATGAGCAGGATATCGGGCGGGGTGCGGCCGAACTGCGCTTTTTCGACGGTGGCGGAGATGCGGATGCTGTCGGCGGCGGCGTCGAGATAGGCCTGCTCCAGCTGCGCGATCGCGGCGCTGTCGCCCCTGGCGACGCAGCGGGCATAAGGTTCGTTGAAGGCGTAATCGCCGAACGAGGCGGTGACGCCGGCGATGCGGTAACCGTGCGCGGCGAGCCAGGCGCGCGACGCGGCGCGCTTGGCGGGATCGGCATAGGCTTCGTCGAGGAAGGGGAAGCGGAACCAGTGCCAGTCGGTGTTGCCGGCGAGCGGTTGGAGGAGGGCTTCGTTCTTCGTGAGTTCGCTTTCGAAGGTGGGTTCGTCGATCTTGCTCAAGGCCAGATGCGCCCAGCCATGGTTGGCGAGCGGGAAGCCGGCATTGCGCCACGCGGCCAACACCGCGTCCGAGCCGGGCTCGTTGGTGAGCTGGACGCCGTTGATGAAACCATAGACCTGGGGCGCGCGCGCCGCCTTGAGCGCGGCGATCACATCGTTCGCGATCTGGAGGCGGGTGACGCCGGGCGGCAGCGCCGAATGGGCGGGCAGATCGTCGAAAGTGAAGGCGATGTCGCGCGCGGCGGCGGCGGGGGTGGCGGCAAGCGCGGCCAAAGCGACGAGCAGGGTGCGCATCAGCGGAGTGCCTCCAATTTGATGGCAGCGGCCATGACCTTGTAGCCGGCGGCCGAGGGGTGGAGATGGTCGCCTGAATCGTAGGCGGCGATCATGCGTTCGGGATGAGCGGGATCGCGTATGGCCGCGTCGAAGTCGACGATTGCATCGAACGCGCCGCTGGTGCGGATCCAGGTGTTGAGCGCGATACGGTCGGCTTCGCTGGCGGCGTCGGGATGGTAATAATCCGAGCCGACATAAGGCGTGACGGTGCAGCCGATCACGCGCACCCCCTGCCCGTGCGCACGCAGGATGATCTGGCGGTAGGCGGCGATCAGATCGGCGACGAGTTGCTTATGCTGTTCGGGGGTGCGGACATCCTCGCGGCTCAATTTGCCGAGATCGTTGATTGCCTCCAGCACGAGCATCGCCTTGGCGCCGGGGCGGGCGAACACGTCGCGGTCGAGCCGGGCGAGCGCGTTGGGGCCGAGCCCGTCGGTGAGCAGGTGATTGCCGCCGATGCCGACATTGACGACCGACAGATTGTGGGTCGCGGGCGAGGCCTGGAGGCGCGCGGCGAGTATGTCGGGCCAGCGATCGTCGCCATTAGTGGTCGCGCCATGACCGTCGGTGATCGAATCGCCGAACGCGACGATCGTGGCGGCGGCGGGCGGGGCGGCGACCTCGACGCCGGTGAGCTGGTACCAATGGTCGACATGCCCCGCGCCGGGGAGATCGGCGTCGGCGGCGTGATCGCCATGGAGGTAATAAGACGTGGCGCGAGAGCCGGGGTGGCCGGTCTGGCCGGCTGGGGCCTGCGGCAGGTGGATCGAGACGGTCAGGCTGGAGAGCGCGGGCGCGGCGAGGCTCACCGGATCGGAGAGATATTCGGCGCCGGGCGGGATCGCGATCGAGGGGCGGCCGTCGAAGGTGAGCGTGCGATCGGTGCCGGGGGCGATCCGGGCGCTGGCCTTGTCGGCGGAGCGGGCGATGTGGGCGTCGTCGATCACGAGCGCCTGCGTGCCGAACGCGTTGGAGAAGCGGACGCGCAGCTTGCTGCCGCCGACGGTGAGGTGGACGATTTGGCGGAGGGTCGCGTCCTGCATGTCGGCCAAAGGCAGCAGGTTGCCCGCTTCGGGGATTTGCTGCGCCGCGCCCCAACTCGCGATCCAATGGTCGGGCGTCGCGGCGTAAGCCGATTGCGCGAGCGCCAAGGCGCCCAACAAGACCCACCCCTTCATGGCCTTCTCCCTTATTGTGCTTTTATGCTTTCGACCGGGCCGAGCAGACCCATCGTGTAACCGGGGCGGGCGACGATCAGCCGCTGAATCACCACGCCGGGATCGATCGCCCAGATGCGCACGCGATGCGCGCCCGCCGCCGCGACTTTGTGGTGCGAGACCGATTGCCACATATTGTCGGCGACCGCCTTGGCCCATTCGGGTTCGGATGCGCTCTTGTCGAGATCGATCACCTGCGGCGCTTCGTTGTCGATCGCGATCGCATAGCGCAGCCCGCGCTTGCCGACGACGTCGAGCGAGGGCGAGGCGATCACGGTGAGGTCGACCGCGCCTGGCTGCCAGAGCGTGATGTTGTAGTCGATGCTCGGCCCTGCGCCCGGCTTGAACGGCGCCGGATGGATCGGCAGCGGCGTCACCGCCGACAGCCAGCGGCCGAGATTGGGGATGGTTGTCCAGGACACGCCCGCGACGGTGGCCGACGCGGCGTGATGCGCGGCCTCGATCGCGACATGGTCGCCCGCTTCGACGAAGCTGCCGGGGGCGGGTTTGGGGCGGTTCACGGCCACCAGGGGCACATGCTCGTTATACGGACCGAAGCCCGAGACATCGATCACGGCTTCGCTTTCGCCGGGCGGCAACTGGCTCCAGTCGACGCTGACTTCCAAGGGCGCCGTGCTGTCGGTTTGACCGGCTGGGTTGTCGACATGCACCCACGGCTTCGACGGCTTCGCGGTCCATTTGACCGGCTTGTCGCCGCGCGCGAAAATTTCGAACCGCACCGTCGGCGCGCCATAGCGTTCCAGCCGCAGCGCCTGGCCGGCGCCAAGTGTCTGCGTCTGCCCTTCGATCGCTATGCCAGGCACCGCGCCAGCGACCGGATCGATATGCGACAGCGCGGGCATGATGTTCTTCGCCGGCTCCTGCCAGCGCGTATAGCCGATATGCGTCTGGTCCATCATGTGGGGCCACTTGTTGTTCGCGCGGCTTTCGTAGCGTTTGGCAATCGCCGCATCCTCGGCGAAATAGGTTTTGGCGGCGTCGCCAAGATCGTTGGCGTCCGCCCGGCCCTGGGCCGCGTGCAGCCGGTTCAGCGCGGTCGCATTGTAGAGGCGTTCGAGGTTGAGCGCCGCTTCGACCGGATGCAGCACCAACTGATAATAAGCGTCCTGTGCGTCGGCCGGCAGCTTCGGTGCGGTGGCGTGCGCGTCGCGATCGAGCGCGGCATAATCGGCGAGCACGCGTTCGTCCTCGCGGTCCTGGGTCAGGCTCCACGTGCCCGGATCGCGCAGTTCGAACTTGCGCCGGGCGGCGAGCAAGGTCGTCTTGTCGATATAGTCGCCGATCAGGGGCCCATAGTCCGGGCCGAACTGCTCGGACGCCCAATTGCGGTGCCAGTTGGTTAGCCGGTCGACGGTCATCGCCTTCGGGTTCCAGGCGAGGTCGAGGAAGAAGTCGGTCGCGGCTTCGTAAGGCTTGAGATCGCCGACATTGACCACCCAGAGCTGGTCGACGCCATAGGCATCGGCGAGGCGCATCTGTTCCCACACGCGCGCGATCTCGGTCGTGTCGATCCACTTATAATTGCGCGGGCCGCCGACATAATCGAAGTGGTAATAGATGCCGTAGCCGCCGGCGCGGGGCTTGGCGCCGAATACGGGCAGGCGACGCAGATCGCCCCAATTGTCATCCGAAAACAGAAGCGTCACGTCGTCGGGGACGCGCATCCCCTGATCGTAATAATCCTGCACTTCCTTGTAGAGCGCCCACACTTGTGGCGTCTCGGATGCGGGCTTGCCGGTGACGTCGGCGATGATGCTACGCTGATCGGCGACGATCTGCTCGAGCAGGGGGATCGCGGTGCCCTGGGTCATCGGCTTGTCGCCGTCGCCGCGCATGCCGATCGTGACGAGATGGTCGCCGCCGGCGGCGCGCTCGAGCCCCTTGCGCCAGAAGTCGCGCAGGAACGGCGCGTTGGTCTGATAATCCCACGCGCCCTTGCCGTAGCGTTCCCATTCGACATGCGCGCGCATCAGGGGTTCGTGGTGCGAGGTGCCGATGACGATGCCGTATTTCTCGGCGGTCGCCTTGTCCTCGGGATCGTCGTCGTAAAAGGCTTTGCCCCACATGGCGGGCCAGATCATGTTGCCCTTGAGGCGCAGGATCAGCTCGAACAGCTGGCCGTAGAATTTGTGGTTGAGCCCGCCATAGGTCGCGGTCGCCCAGCCCTTGAGCGCGGGATCCTCGTCATTGAGGAAGATCGCGCGATATTTGACGACCGGGGCATCGGTGCGGCGGCCGGGCAGCACGAACAGGCTGGCCTGCTGACGGACGGGCACGTCCGCCCACCACGTCCAGGGCGAAACGCCCGCGCGGCGCGAGATATCGTAGGCGCCGAAGATGGTGCCGCGCCGGTCCGCACCGGCGATGACCAGCGCGCGGTCGATGCCCGGCGTGGGATGATCGACCACCTGCTGGAGATAGGCTTCCCATTTGCCCTTCACGCCGGTGACGTTGAGTTTGCCTGAGGCGATCAGCCCGTCGATCAAGGCATCCTTGCCGATCGTGCCAACGATGATCGCCTGGCCGCCCTTCCCCGCATCATGCCCGCCGACCCTGGCGAGATCGCCGCGCAGATCGTCGGCGGCGCGCAGCACGGCGGGGTCGTCCTGCGGGTCGGTGACGATCGCGACAGGGCGGCCGTCCGCGATCAGGGCGAGCGCGGTGCCGGGGCCGGTCGGGCATATCGCCGCCGGGCCGTCGCAGGCGGCGAAAGCGGGCGCCGACAGCGCTGCCAAAACGAGCGCGAGAAGGTGCTTCATACGCGGGACCTCGCGTCGCCGAGCGAGGCGGCGATCGCGTCGCGCATCGGGTGAGGTTTGAAATCGGCGTCGTAGGGGCAGCAGCGCAGGGGCTGGCCGTCTTCACGCTTGGTCTTGTTATGTTGCAACCAGGAATAGCGGTCGGTCATCCCCCACACCATCACGGTGCTGACCTGCGGGTAGGACAAGGTGCAGTCGAGATAGGCCTTGGTCAGATCGGCGACGGCGGCGTCGCGCGTGGCGAAATCGCCGGGGACGGCGGTGTCGTTGACGTCGAGCTCGGTGATCTGGAGCTTGTAGCCCATGCCGGTGACCGCATCGAGGAAGCCGCGCCAGGCCTTTTCCTGCTCGGGGCCGAAGCCGAAATGGGGCAGGCCGGGACGCGCGCTCAAATGGCTTTGCAGGCCGAGCGTATCGACCGGCACGCCGCGCTTGCGGAACCCGTCGAGCAAGTGGAGCACGCCGCCGCAATGGCCGGTCGCGTCCCAGTTCATATAGTCGTTATAGACGAGCTCGCAGCGCGGCACGGCGGCGCGCGCGGTGCGGAAGGCAAGGTCGAGCACGGCTTCGGGGCTGCCCATCGCCTTCGAGAAAGCGGTCTCGCGCATCACGCCGGTCTTGTTGTCGACCGCCTCGTTGACGACGTCCCAGGTGAAGATTTTCTCGCCGTAGCGCTTGCAGACCGTGTCGACATGGCGGGTCAGGATTTCGGCGACGCGCTCGGCCGGCTTTGGCCCGTAATCGAGCGTCTCGCTCCATTTCGGCATCCATTCGGGATGGTGCCAGATGAGGTTGTGACCGCGGATCTTAAGGCCGTGCGCGGTCGCATAATCGACCAGCGTATCCGCCCTGGTGAAGTCGAAATCATCCGGCCCGTTCGGGTGGATGGCATGCATCTTGAGCTCGTTCTCGGGCACGATCACGCCGCATTCGGCCTCGATCAGGCCGCGATAGCGGGCGTCGGGGAATTGGCCCATGCCGACCGCCGTGCCGAAGCGCAGGCCCTTGGTCTGGCCGATCGCGTCGAGCGAATTGGCGGGCGCGGCGAGGACGCGGGGCGCGATCGCCAAAGCGGCGCCGCCTGCAAGAAGGAGACGCCGCGTTATGGTCATCCGAACCTGTCCTCGATCACGGCGCGTGCGCCCTTGGCCCGAAGCGCGGCGAGCGCGTCGATGAGCGTCTTGCGGAAGCCCGGATGCTCGGCGAGCCGGGGCGGGAAGATCGCGTCGATCGCGAGCAGACCGCCCCGGGCGCCGCCCGCCGAAAGATTGCCCGAGCCCGCGGTGCGCGGCGCGAGCGGATCGTCGACGACATAGGCTTCGCCATTGTCGTCGCGCCCTTCCTGCCAGCGCATCCAGGCGGCGACCGCGAGCGCGAGCGTGTCGACCTTCAGGCCGCGATCGAGCCGTGCGAGGATCGGCGCAAGCAGGCGCTGGGGCAGCTTCTGCGAGCCGTCCATCGCGATCTGGCGGGTGCGGTGGTTGAGCGCCGAATTGGCGAACCGCCCCATCAAGGCGGCGCGGTAGGCGGGGACGTCGAGCCCCGGCGGCGGCGACAATGTCTCGGCGGATTCGTCCCAGAGCCCCTCGACGAAGGCGCGGCCGGCGGGGAGTGCCACGAACTGGTGGACGAACTCGATGCCGGCGAGGCCGCCCACATAGGCGATGCCGGAATGCGCGCCGTTGAGCATGCGCAATTTGGCGTCTTCCCACGGTGCGACCGAGTCCGTCAGCTGGACGCCGAGCGCCGCGAAATCGGGCCGTTCACCGACGAAGCGATCCTCGATCACCCACTGGCTGAACGGCTCGGTCTTGACCATCGCGCGGTCGATCAGACCGATCCGGGCTTCGAGCGCGGCAATGTCGGCTTCTTCGGTCGCGGGCACGATCCGGTCGACCATCGTCGCGGGGAAAGCGCCGTGCGTATCGATCCAGTCGCGCAAGGCCGGATCGTGGTGCGCCGCGAGCGCCAGCACCGCCTCGCGCAGCCGCGAGCCGTTGTGCGGCAGATTGTCGCACGACAAAGTGGTGAAGGGCTTGAGCCCCGCCGCGTGCCGTTTGGCGAGCGCGGCGACGATGAAGCCGGGCGCGGTGCGCGGGCGATCGAGCGACTTCAAATCGGCGGCGAGATCGGGATCGTCGTGGATCAAGGCGCCCGCCGCCGGATCGAGCTTATAGCCCTTCTCGGTCACGGTCAGCGTGACGAGATGGACCTGCGCGTCCGACATCGCGGCTACCAGTTGCGCGGGATCCTCGGGTGCGACCAGCACGCCCTGGAGCGCGCCGATCAGCCGGGTCTGCGCATCGTCGCCGTCGCGCGCGGTGACGGTGTAGAGCCCGCCTTGCGGCGCGAGTTGATCGCGCACGCCGCGCGACCTGAGCGATGCGCCGAGCACGCCCCAGCGCAGATCGCCGCCGTTGAGCGCGGCGTCATAGACCACCGCCTGATGCGCCTTGTGGAAGGCGCCGAGGCCGAGATGGACGATGCCGGTGGCGACGGCGTGGCGATCATAAGCGGGCCGCGCGACCGCGGCCGGGAGGTCCAGAGCGGTAAGTTCGTCGAGCCGCTTCACAGCTTGTACGCCGCCTTGACCAGATCGTAGGTGAGCGCGCGCGCCAGTTCGTGGGCCTCGTCCTCTTCCAGCCGTTGCTCGGCGACGAGCCGGGCGAGAAAGGCGCAATCCATCCGCCGCGCGACATCGTGCCGCGCCGGGATCGAGAGGAAGGCGCGCGTATCGTCGTTGAAGCCGACCGTGTTGTAGAAGCCGCCGGTCTCGGTCGCCATTTCGCGGAAGCGGCGCATGCCTTCGGGGCTGTCATGGAACCACCAGGGCGGACCCAACCGCAGCACCGGATAATGGCCGGCGAGCGGCGCGAGCTCGCGGCTGTACGTATCCTCGTCGAGCGTGAACAGGATCAGCGTCAGGCGCGTGTCGTTGCCGAACCGGTCGAGCAACGGCTTCAGGTTGCGCACATATTCGGTCGGCATCGGAATATCCGCACCCTTGTCGCGGCCGAAGCGCGCGAGCACGTGCGGGTTATGGCTGCGGTACGCGCCGGGATGGAGCTGCATCACCATGCCGTCGTCGATCGACATGCGCGCCATCTCGGTCAGCATCTGGCCGCGGAACAGCTCCGCATCGGCGAGGCTCGCCTTGCCGGCATGGACCCTGGCGTAGAGCGCCTCGCAGTCTGCCCTGGACAGATCGGCGGTGAAAGCGGTCGGGTGGCCGTGATCGGTCGAGGTCGCGCCGGCGGCGCGGAAGAAAGCGCGGCGGTTTTCGTGCGCGCGCAGATAGCCGGCCCAGGTCGAGACATCCTCGCCCGCCATTTCGCCGAAGCGCTTCAGATTGTCGGCGAAGCCGATCGTCTCGGGATCGACCACCGGATCGGGACGGTAGGCGGTGACGACACGGCCCTTCCAGCCGCTTTCCCGGATCGCCTTGTGATGATCGAGCGGATCGAGCGGGCTTTCGGTGGTGGCGATCACCTCGATATTGAAGCGCTCGTAAAGCGCACGGGGGCGGAAGGCGGGCGTCTTCAGCGCGGCGTCGATCGTGTCGTAATAGAGATTGGCGGTGGCGGGTTCGAGCCGCACGTCGAGCCCGAACACTTCGACGAACACCCAGTCGAGCCAGGCGCGCGACGGCGTGCCGCGGAACAGGTAGAAATTATCCGCGAAGATCTTCCAGATCGCGCGCGGATCGGTCGCGGTCGCGCTGCCGTCGACGGTCGGCACGCCCAGATCTTCCAGTTTGATGCCCTGCGAATAGAGCATGCGGAAAACATAATGATCGGGGACGATCAGCAGGTCGGCGGGATTGGCGAAGGGCTCGTCATAGGCGAACCAGGCTGGATCGGTGTGGCCGTGCGGGCTGATGATCGGCAGATCCCTGATCGGCGCATAAAGCGCACGCGCGATCGAACGGGTGCGCTCGTCCGCCGGGAAAAGACGGTCAGGGTGAAGCGCGAGCTTCGCCATTATCAGATCTCCGCAGTCAGATTGGTCACCGGCGTATAGCGCGGATTGATCAGGTGGGTCACGAGCAGCGCCAACAGATAGGCGCACCCACAGGCGATGAAAAAAGGTTGATAGCTGCCGACCGTGTCGAGCAAGGCACCAAGCGACTTGGCGGCGATGAAACCGCCGACCGCGCCTGCAAATCCGCCGAGACCGATCAATGTGCCCTGCGCGTAACGAGGGAAGAGATCGCCGGGAATTGCGAACAGATTGGTCGAGAAACCCTGATGCGCAGCGCAGGCCATGCCGAGAAACAGCACCGCCAGCCAGACATTGCTCGCCTGCACCGCGAACATCACCGGAAGCGCCAACAGGGCACAGAAGAACATGGCTCGCTTGCGCGCGCGGCCGGTATCGACGCCGCGCTTCAGCAGATGCGATGAGTACCAGCCGCCGGCGATCGCGCCGACATCGGCCATGATGTAGATCGCGACCAAAGGCACGCCGAAGCTCTTGAGGTCGTAGCCATATTGCTTGCTGAAGAAACCGGGCAGCCAGAACAGAAAGGTCCACCATACCGGATCGATAAGGAAGCGGCCCGCCATATAGGCCCAGGTCTGGCGATGGCGCAGCACCTGGCGGAAGCCCGCACGGCCATTGTCGTCGGCCGGTTCAGCCTCGATGAAAGCGCGCTCCTCGACGCTGAGGCGCGGATGGTCGGCGGGCTTGCGATACAGCGCGAACCAGGCACCGAGCCACACCAGGTTGAACAGCCCGGTGACGATGAACGCCCAGCGCCAATCGAGCAGCAGGCCGGCGACGATGAAGGACACCAGCAGAGGCGTGACGATCGCGCCGACATTCGCGCCCGCATTGAAGATGCCGATGGCGAGCGCGCGCTCCTTCTTCGGAAACCATTGCGACACGGCGGCGAGCGCGGACGGGTAAGTCCCCGCCTCGCCGATCGCGAGCGGGATGCGGGCGATGACGAAGCCGGTCGTGCTCGTGACCAGGACCTGCGCGAAATGGCCGGCGGTCCACAAGGCCATCGACAGCATATAGCCGGCGCGCGGCCCGATCCGATCGATCAGCCAGCCGAAAAACAGGAAGCCCAGGCCGTAGACGATCTGGAAATAGCCGGTGACATCGCCATAGCCCGAATTGGTCCAGCCATAGAGATGTTCGAGCTGCGGCTTGAGCACGCCGAGGACGAGCCGGTCGATATAGCTCAGCACCACTGCGGCGAAGAGCAGGCCACAGATGATCCAGCGGACGCGGCCGCGCGGGATTCTGGGAATGGCGCCAGGCGTGTCCAACTGTTTCACCAGTTAAAGAGGGTGCCGTCTTCGAGCCGGTTCACGGGCAGGAAGGCGCGCTTATATTCGTACTTGGCGGCGAGGACTTCATCGAGGTCGACGCCGAGGCCGGGCTTGTCGCCGGGGTGCATCATGCCGTTGTCGAAGCTGTAGGCGTGCGGGAAGACGGCGTCAGTCTCGGCCGTGTGGCGCATATATTCCTGCACGCCGAAATTGGGCACCGAGATGTCGAAATGGAGCGCCGCCGCCATCGCGATCGGCGAGAGATCGGTCGCGCCATGGCAGCCGGTGCGGACCTGGTAGAGATCGGCGAGCGCGGCAATCCGGCGCAGATGCGTGAGACCGCCGGCATGGACCACGGTCGCGCGGATATAATCGATCAGCTGGTTCTCGATCAGCCCCTTGCAGTCCCAGATCGAGTTGAAGATCTCGCCGACCGCAAGCGGGGTCGTGGTGTACTGGCGGATCAGGCGGAACGCATCCTGGTTCTCGGCCGGGGTCGCATCCTCCAGCCAGAAGGGGCGGAAAGGTTCGAGATCCTTGCCGAGGCGGCCGGCTTCGATCGGGGTCAGGCGATGGTGGATGTCGTGCAGCAGATGCACGTCCCAGCCCAAGGCCTCACGCGCCTTCTCGAACAGCGGCACGACCGAGCGCATGTACTTTTCGGTCGACCACACATTCTCGGTGGGCAGGTCGCTATCGGCGGGCTCGTAGAAATAGCGGTCCTTCGACACGCCATAGGTCGAGGCCAGACCGGGTACGCCCGATTGGATGCGGATCGCCTTGTAGCCCTGCTCCTTATAATGGAGCGCGTTGGCGATCGTTTCTTCGATGTCCTTGCCGTTGGCATGGCCGTAAACCATCGCGCCCTCGCGGCTGGCGCCACCGAGCAACTGGTAGACCGGCAGGTTGGCGACCTTGCCCTTGATATCCCACAAGGCCATGTCGACCGCCGCGATCGCGGTCATCGTGACCGGGCCGCGCCGCCAGTAGGCGCCCTTGTAGAGATACTGCCAGATGTCCTCGATCCGGTGCGCGTCGCGCCCGATCAGGCACGGCACGACATGATCCTCAAGATAGGATTTCACCGCCAGTTCGCGCCCGTTCAAAGTCGCGTCGCCGATCCCGTAGACGCCCTCGTCGGTCTCGATCTTCAACGTCACGAAATTGCGGCCCGGCGATGTCACGATGACGCGGGCAGATGTAATCCTGGGCAAAATTCTCTCCCATCAGGCAGCCGGCGCCGAAGGCATCGGCGGCTCTTTCCTCTCTCCCAGAAACATGCCGCGGGCAAACCCTCGGCGTCGCTTCTTTATTGTTAGCGCTCCCATGATATAGCAGGGCATGTCGAGTCAATCGCCATAAGCTGGCATGACAAAAGCCGGCCCGCAATGAGAGGATTTTCGGACGATGCGTTTGCCGCGCCTGCTTTTCGCGCTTTGCGCGCTAATTGGACTGACGAGTCAGGCGCTGGCCGAGGACGGATATGATCTGTGGCTACGCTATCGCCCCCTGCCCGCGGCGCTCCGTGCCGAATCGGTGCCGCATGCGACCGCGATCGTGGCGCCGCGCGATCCTTCCCCAATGCTCGCCGCCGCACTCGGCGAAATGCATCGCGGCCTGGCCGGATTGATCGGTCACGATGTGGGCAATGCGGCACGCGCCGGATCCGGCGCGATCCTGATCGGCACGCCGCGCAGCCTGCCGGCGCTGGCCGCGCTCGACCTGCCGCTCAAGGGGCTCGGCCGGGAAGGCTATCTGATCCGCAGCGTGACGATCGGCGGCAAGCCCGCGACCGTGATCGCCGCCAATGACGATCGCGGCCTGCTCTACGGCAGCTTCGCCTTCCTGCGGCTGGTCCAGACCGGACAGCCGCTCGGCCGGATCGACATTAAAAGCGCGCCCAGGCTCGATCTGCGCGTGCTCGATCATTGGGACAATCTGAACGGCCATATCGAACGCGGCTATGCCGGGGATTCGCTGTGGGATTGGTGGAAGCTGCCCGACTACAAGGATCCGCGTTACACGGATTATGCGCGCGCCGACGCCTCGATCGGCATCAATGGCGCGGTGCTCAATAACGTCAACGCCGCCGCCGCCAGCCTGACGCCGGCCTATATCGCCAAGGCCAAGGCGCTGGCGGATGTGTTCCGGCCGTGGGGGATCAAGGTCTATCTGTCGGCGCGCTTCACCGCGCCGATGGAGATAGGCGGGCTGAAGACCGCCGATCCGCTCGACCCGGCGGTCGCCGCCTGGTGGAAGGCCAAGGCCGACGAAATCTACCAGGCGATCCCCGATTTCGGCGGCTTCCTGGTCAAGGCCAATTCGGAAGGCCAGCCCGGGCCGCAGGATTATGGCCGTACGCATGCCGACGGCGCGAACGTGCTGGCCGATGCGGTGCGGCCGCACGGCGGCGTCATCATGTATCGGGCCTTCGTCTATGCCGCGCAGGGCGGCGACAAGGTCGTCGACCGCACCAAGCAGGCCTATGAAAGCTTCAAGCCGCTGGACGGCAAGTTCGCCGACAATGTGCTGGTCCAGGTCAAGAACGGCCCGCTCGATTTCCAGCCGCGCGAGCCCTTCTCGCCGCTGATCGGCGCGATGCCCAAGACCAACCTGATGCTCGAGGTGCAGATCACCAAGGAGTATCTCGGCCAGGCGACGCACGCCGTCTATGTCGGCGCCTTGTTCGAGGAAGTGCTCAAGACCGACACGTTCACGCACGGGCCGGGCACGAGTGTCGCCGATGTGCTGGAGGCGCAGAAGATCAGCGGCATCGCCGGCATCGCCAACACCGGTACCGACCGCGACTGGAGCGGATCGACCTTCAACCAGGCCGACTGGTACGCCTTCGGCCGGCTCGCCTGGAATCCACAGGCATCGTCGCGCGACATTGCGGCGGAATGGGCGGCGATGACCTTCGCGCCCGATCCGCGCGTCGTGCAGCCGGTGGTGGGCATGATGATGACATCGCGCGAGGCAGTGGTGAACTACATGACCCCGCTCGGCCTCGCCCACATCATGGGCACCGGACACCATCATGGTCCCGCGCCGTGGGTGCACGAGCTGGCCCGGGCAGAATGGAATCCGGTTTATTACCATCAGGCCGACGCGGCCGGGATCGGTGTCGAGCGCACCGCGAGCGGCACCGATGCGATCGCCCAATATGCCGCGCCGATCGAAAAGCTGCTGGCCGATCCGGCGACCACGCCCGACAAGGACCTGCTGTGGTTCCACCACCTGCCGTGGGACTATAAAATGAAGTCCGGGCGTATCCTGTGGGACGAGCTCGCGCTCCATTACCAGACCGGCGTCGAGCAGGTCGCGGCGATGCAGCGCCAGTGGCGTGCGCTCAGGCCGTTCGTGGACGCGCAGCGGTTCGAGAAGACCGACGCCTTCCTCACCATCCAGCTGCACGAAGCGGAATGGTGGCGCGACGCCTGCCTCGAATATTTCGGGACATTCTCGAAGCGGCCGCTGCCACCGGGCGTGCCCGCGCCGGCGCATCCGTTGAGCTATTACGAAGCGCTCGACTTTCCGTTCGCGCCGGGGCGCTGAGCGATGCGCAAACCATTCCTCGCCGCGCTCGCGCTGATGCTCGCCGCACCGGTGCTGGCCCAGACCGGTCCCGAAATCTCACGGCCGGCGCACCCGCACGACATGCGCAACTGGCCGACGCCCGTGTGGGACACGGTGCCGCCGCCTTTGCCCGCGACAATGCATCACCCGGCCGTGCTGATCTTCTCCAAGACCAACGGCTATCGCGACCTCGAACAGATCCCGACCGCCGCCGCCGCGATCACGAAGCTGGTGGAGAAGCATGGCTGGACCGCCTTCGCGACCGAAAATGCAGCGGTGTTCACGCCCGAGCTGATCCGACAGTTCGACGTGGTCGTGTTCAACAGCACCAGCGGCGATATCTTCTCGCCCGATCAGCGCGCGGCGTTCCAGCACTGGCTGGAGGCGGGCGGCGGTTTCGTCGCGCTGCACGGCGCGGGCGGCGATCCGCATTATGCGTGGCAATGGTATGTCACCAACGTCATCGGCGCGCAGTTCACGATCCACACGCACGCGCCGCAATTCCAGCAGGGCCGCATCGTGATCGAGGACCGCAAGAGCCCGATCATGCGGCATCTCGGCGCCGACTGGACGCGCACCGAGGAATGGTATTCGTTCGCCGCTTCGCCACGCGGGCCGGGCACGCACATCCTCGCCCGGCTGGACGAGGGCAGTTACGACGCGACGCCCGAATTGCGGATGGGCGACCATCCGCTGATCTGGGAACGCTGCGTCGGCAAGGGGCGCGTCTTCTTCTCCGCGCTCGGCCATCAGGCGTCAGCCTATGCGGAAGAGCCGCACCTCAAGATGATCGACAGGGCGATCCAATGGGCAGCGCGAAAGCTAGAGCCCAACGCGCCCTGCCCCGGCGCTACGACGCCCTAACCCCCTCCCGAAAACGGGAGGGGGTTAGCTGCAACCTGTCTTAGTAGAAGGCGCCGTAGATCACATCGGCGATGCGGCCGGTGCGGATCTGGACCATCAAGAGGTCCGGCCCATAACGGACCCAGCGATAGCCCGGCGGCGGCGCACCGATCCCGAGCGAATAATAGTCGTCGTAATAATAAGGCGACGACAGGAAGAGGTGCGGCAGCAGCAGCCCGATCGACCAGCGCCGGTAGCGATAGCCCGACGGATAGTGGAACGGACGGCCGGGGGCCGGCCGGAAGTGCGGCGGACGGCCCGCACCGGGACGGTGCTGCGGCGGACGCGGCCGGGACGGACCGGGCCGGTTGGGCTGACCGGGGCGCGGCGGCTGGATCTGGGGGCCGCCCGGCCGGACGGGCCGCACGTGCGGCGGTGTCGGACGCGTCGTCGGGCCGCCAGAGCCGGGGCGGCCCGCACTGGGGCGATCGGGACTGGGGCGGCCGGGGCCGGGACTGGGACGATCGGGGCGCTGCGGGCCGCCAGTGGACGGACGCCCAGGACCAGGGCGGTTGTTGCCCTGCTGCGGCCGGCGATCGCCGCGATTGTCCTGGGGGGCCTGGGCGGATGCGATATCCGGCAGGACGATGAGCAAGGCTGCCGTCAGAAGGAGGGACCGTTTCATACGTTCTCCTGTTTGGGGGGACGGCAAGGCTAGGCCCGCGTCGCAGGCCCCGCAAGCGGCGGACGGCGTGCGAGCGGGAGAGGGCTAAGGACGCCCTAAAGCTTCACGCCGGCGCGCCGCGCGAAATCGAAGCGGCGTTCTTCCACGCGCAGGCGAGCGCGGTCCATCACGTCGGCCTCGGTCGCGATCAGCAGATTCTGGGTCACGCGGGCAAGGTGGTCGCGCATCGCCTGACGCGCGGCGTCGGGATCGCGCGCCTTCAAGGCATCGAGCACGACCTGATGTTCATCGACCGGCGGCTGGATGCCCGCGTCACGCGCGCGGCTGAAGAAATAGACGCAGAGCGGCGACTGGTAGCGTTTGTCCCACAGGCTTTCGACCAGGCCGATCAGCACATCGTTGTTGGTCGCGCGCGCCAGCGCGACATGGAAGGCGCGGTCGGCCTGTTCGCGCGTCGCCTGATCGGTGCGCATGTCGCCGATCCGGGCGATGATCGCCTCCATCTCCTCGATCTGCTTGTCGGTGGCGGCGAGCGCGGCGAGCGCGGCGATCTCGCCTTCCAGCAGGCGGCGCGCCTCGGTCACCTCGAACGGGCCGTCCGCCTCATCGGCGGGCGATGGCTTCAGCGGCGTCTTGGCGGCGACATAGACGCCTGCGCCGTGGCGCCGCTGCACCAGTCCCCGCATTTCGAGCACGATGATCGCCTCCCGCACGACCGGACGGCTGACCCCGAATTCGTCGGACAGCTCGCGTTCGGACGGCAGCCGTCCGCCCGGCTTGTAACGGCCGACCTCGATCGCCTGCTCGAGCGTGCGCGCAATATTTTCGTAGAGGCGCGCAGTCGGCGCCTCGGCATTTCTTGCCACGCAGCAATCCTCCCCCAGCCCGTCAAGCTAGCGGGCCTGTATTCCTCATACAAGTGGATATACCAAAATTCAAATTGGTAATACCAGATTGTAAGAGCGGTATTGACAGACAAATGCCGACGCGAGATATCAGCGATAATGTGATCGCTAACATGGCGGCACGTCCGGATCGCTTCGCGAGGGAAGCCGACCGGGCTTGGGAGAGGGGAAATACAATGCGAGTCATTCCGCCTGCACGTCGCGCGCACCGCGTGGCGCTTCTTGGCGCAACCGTGCTGGCCGGGCTTGCCACGCCCGCTTTCGCGCAGAGCGCGCCCGCTCCGGCGGCGCCTGCCGCGACCGCGGCGCCCGATGCGACTGCCGAAGCCGATATCGTGATCACCGGTTATCGGCGCAGCTTGCAGGAATCGACCGCAGCCAAGCGCGACGCGACCAACTTCACCGATTCGATCTTCGCGGAAGATATCGGCAAGTTCCCCGACGTGAATATCGCGGAATCGTTCAACCGCATTCCGGGCATCACGATCAGCCGCGACATTAACGGCGAAGGCACCACGGTCGCGATCCGCGGCCTGGGCAGCAACTTCACCAACGTGACGCTGAACGGCGCGCCGATCGCGGTCGCCTCGACCGGCGGCGCGGATACGCAAGGTACGGATCGTTCGGTCGACCTGAGCTTCTTCCCGACCGACCTGTTCACCAAGCTGACGGTCGACAAGAGCTACCGTGCCGACCTGCTCGAAGGCGGCGCGGCCGGCAACGTCGATATCCGCAGCGCGCGGCCGTTCGACCATCCCGGCACGCACGTCACCTACAATGCGCAGGCCACCAAGGAGGACCTTGCCAGCAAATGGGGTGGCCGCGGATCGGTGATCGCGAGCACGACATCCGACACGATCGGCATCCTGATCGGCGTCTCCGGCAACCGTACCGAACAGCGCACGACCGGTTTCGAATCAGTAGGCTGGACCAATCCCAATCTGAGCGCGGCGCAGTTCGGCGCGGCGACCGGCGCCAATTCGACCGGCGGCGGCAACTTCACGATCCCGGCGACGGTTCCGGCCAATGCCGGCAACGGGCTGACCACCGGCGCGACGATCGACCAGGCCTTCCTGCTCGCGCATAATCCGGGCGCCACGATCCAGCAGATCGACAACGGCATCCTGCCGCGCCTCGGCCGTACGCTGGACGATTACGGCACGCGCGACCGCCTCAACGGCGTGATCAGCGCCGAATGGCGCCCGACCGACGACCTGCATTTCTATATCGACGGTCTGGTCGGCGCGAAGACCAACAAGCTGCAGCGTATCGACATGGACTGGGTCGGCCGCAACGGCGCGATCATCCCGCTCAACACCACCTATGACAAGACCGATTGCTCGACGGGCTGCACCGTCACCGGCGGCACCTATGCCAATTCGCAATTCTTCCTCGAATATCGGCCTTACACCGAGCACACCAAGTTCTGGAGCGCGAACCCCGGCGCCGAGTGGAAGATCACGAGCAACCTGAAGCTCAACATCCAGGGCAATTACACCCGCAGCACCTTCCACCGCGAATCGCCGAGCGTGCTGGTCATCACCCCGCCGTCGTCGGGCCTGACCGTCACCTACACGAACAACGGCGGCATTCCGTCGATCGTGTCCAACGTCGATCTCAACAATCCGGCCAATTTCAGCTGGAATGGCGGCCGCGTGAACATCCAGGACGAAAAGCGCCTGAACATTACCAAGGGCGTTCGCGGCGACCTGACCTGGGGCGACGACAAGCTCAGCCTGCGCGTCGGCGGCAATTACGACGACATTTCGCGCCGGATCAGCGCCTTCGACAACAGCCAGGCGTGGCAGAATGCGGTCTGCGGCGACAATCCGAACGTGTTCGTGCCGTCGCCCAATTCGCAGCCGCCCTGCCAGGGCCTGAATACCCCGACCCCGGGTGCGGGTTATCCGACCTATCCGGGCTACGGCACTGCATTCACCGCAGGCAAGAGCGGTCCGGTCACTTATGGTGGCTCGCTGATCCCGACCGCGTCGCTGGCACAATATCTGCTGCCGGGTCCGGACGGGTTCATCACGCTCAACTGGCCGGCGTTCAAGACGGCGTCGCAATATGACGCCTTCCACGACAGCGCGCCGGCGGCGGGTTCGTCGAACACCGGCGCGAGCGGCGGCTATATCCGCGAACAGTCCCCGGCGGCCTATGCCGAGGTGGCGGGCATCCAGGACATCGCCGGCAGCGACCTGCGTTACAATGTCGGCGTTCGCTATGTTCACACCAAGCAGACGATCGCCGGCCTGGTTTCGCTGACCGATCCGCGCAACACGCCGGCCGCACCTGCGGTGGCACCGGCCGATGGCGGCAAATATCCGAACATCAGCAACACGGTGACGACGACGCAGAGCTACACCAAGTGGCTGCCGGCAGCGAACTTCGCGCTCGATGTCGGCGAGCATGCGGTTGCCCGCTTCGCGGTGTCCGAGACGATGACGCGTCCGGATCCGAACGCGCAGCTGCCGGGCGTGAACTTCTCGTCGCCCTCGGCCGACAACGCCACGATCGGCAACCCGGCGCTCAAGCCCTACACGTCCAAGAATATCGATCTCGGCATCGAATATTATACGGGGCATGAAGGCCTGATCAGCGTCGCGGCGTTCCGCAAGGAACTGAAGGGCTTCACTTCTACCGGCATCGTCACCCAGCCCTTCTCGGCGCTGGCGCAATACGGCATCACCTTCGACTCCTTGTCGCCGACGCAGCAGGTCGCGATCAATTCGCGCGGTGGCCCGGGCACGGCCACGGTGCAGGTCTCGCAGCAGGTCAATGCCAGCGGCGTGCTCGACGTGAACGGCATGGAATTCCAGTGGGTCCAGCCGCTCGACTTCCTGACCGCGCGTTTCGGCGTGACGGGCTTCGGCTTCAACGCCAACGCCACGATCGTCGACCAGAAGGGCAGTGGTGCTGCGCCTGCGATCGCGCTGGGGGTGTCGAAGTACACCTACAACGCCACCGCTTATTACGAGCATGGCGGCATCAACCTGCGCATCTCGACGACCTTCCAGAAGGGCGCGCAGGTAACGAACGCCAACCAGAACGGCATCGCGTTGGCGGCCTTCTATACGAAGGATTACCACCAGACCGACTTCTCCTCGAGCTTCGATCTGGAGAAACTGGTGGGGCTCAAGCATGCGCCGGAGATTACGTTCAACATCGTGAACCTCACCAAATCGACGCTGGGCAACTACTTCCAGTTCTCCAACGCCATCCAGCAACTCGACAATCCGGGCCGCCAGTTCATGATCGGCCTGCGCGGAACCTTCTAAACTCCTCTTCCAACTTCCTCACCTCGAGCGGTCGGCCCACGGGCCGGCCGCTCTTTTTTTGCCTATGGGGCCAACACAGGATAAGCAGGGCTTCGGGGGCGGCGACGCCTGCATCGCGCCGGAGCACAGGTTGAACCAGAAGATTTCTCGCCGTCAGCGCAGCGCGCCAACAATCAGTGATGTAGCTGCGAGCGCCGGCGTTTCGCCGATGACCGTTTCCCGCGTCATAAACGGCGAGGCCAACGTCCGCGCCGCGACGCGCGATCTCGTCAACGCCGCCATCCAGCAACTGGGTTATGCGCCCAACCGCGCCGCGCGCAGCCTGGCCGGCGCCGAGGAATTGCGGATCGGCCTGCTCTATTCCAACCCCAGCGCCGCTTATCTGAGCGAGTTCCTGGTCGGCGGGCTCGACCAGGCGAGCCGCGGCAATCTCCAGCTGATCGTCGAGCAATGCGAGATCGACAATCAGGAGGTGAAGGCGGCCGAGCATCTGATCCGGATCGGGATCGACGGCGTGATCCTGCCACCGCCCTTGTGCGATTCGCAGCCGGTGATCGACGTGCTGCAGAAAGCGGGCATTCCGATGGTGGTGGTGGCGAGCGGCCGCCCGCCCGCCGACATCAGCGCGGTCAGCATCGACGACGAGCGCGCCGCGTTCGACATGACCTGCCATCTCGGCCGGCTCGGCCATCGCCGGATCGGCTTCATTTCGGGCAATCCCAATCAGACCGCCAGCGGCCGCCGGCTCGACGGCTACAAGCGCGGGCTGGAAAGCATGGGCATCGCCTTCGATCCCGCCTTGGTCGCGGAAGGCCTGTTCACCTACCGCTCGGGCCTCGACGCGGCCGAACGGCTGCTGGACCTCAAGGAGCAGCCCTCGGCGATCTTCGCGGCCAATGACGACATGGCGGCGGCGGCGGTGGCAGTGGCGCATCGCCACGGGCTCGACGTGCCGAGCGACATCACGGTGTGCGGGTTCGACGACACCGCGCTGGCGACGACGATCTGGCCCGAGCTGACCACGATCCACCAGCCGATCCGCGACATGTCGCAGGCGGCGATGGACCTGCTCGCGAGCGAAATCCGCGCGCGGCGCGGCCCGATGCGGCCGGCGCCCAAACACATATTGCTCGATTACACGTTCGTGCGCCGGCAGTCGGACGCCGCCCCGCGGCGGAGGCCTTCGGCCCGCGCTTGACAGCGTCGAACCCCCGGGTTTGTAGCGCTACCATGTCTCTCGGAGTGCGCCCGTGACCTCTACGCCCGTCCGTCCCTTCCGCTCGCGCGACTGGTTCGCCGATCCGGCGCGCAGCGACATGGTCGCGCTCTATCTCGAGCGCTTCATGAATTACGGCATCACGCCGGAGGAGCTGCGCTCGGGCAAGCCGATCATCGGTATCGCGCAGTCGGGCAGCGACCTGTCCCCCTGCAACCGCATCCATGTCGAGCTGGCCAAGCGTACCGCCGCCGGCATTCGCGATGCAGGCGGCATTCCGATGGAATTCCCGGTCCATCCGATCTTCGAAAATTGCCGCCGGCCGACCGCCGCGCTCGACCGCAACCTGCTCTATCTCGGGCTGGTCGAGATCCTTTACGGCTACCCGATCGACGCGGTCGTGCTGACCACCGGCTGCGACAAGACGACGCCATCCCAGATCATGGCGGCCTCGACCGTCGATATCCCGGCGATCGTGCTGTCGGGTGGGCCGATGCTCGACGGCTGGCACGAAGGCGAACTGGTCGGGTCGGGTACGGTGATCTGGCGTTCGCGGCGCAAGCTCGCGGCGGGCGAGATCGACGAGGAGGAATTCCTCAAGCGCGCGACCGACAGCGCGCCCTCGCCCGGCCATTGCAATACGATGGGCACGGCATCGACCATGAACGGCGTGGCCGAGGCGTTGGGCCTGTCGCTGCCGGGCTGCGCGGCGATCCCGGCGCCGTATCGCGAGCGCGGGCAGATGGCCTACCGGACCGGCCAGCGCATCGTCGAGATGGCCTATGAGGATCTGCGGCCTTCGAAGATCCTGACGCGCGAAAGCTTCCTCAACGCGATCGCGTTCGTCACCGCCGCGGGCGGATCGTCCAACGCCGAGCCGCACATCATGGCGATGGCGCGCCATGCGGGCGTCGAACTCTCGCCCGACGACTGGACGACGCACGGCTACGATCTACCGCTGCTGCTTAACATGCAGCCGGCGGGCAAATATCTGGGCGAGCGCTTCCATCGCGCGGGCGGCGTGCCGGCTTTGTTATGGGAGTTGCTGGTGGCGGCCAAGCTCCACGCCGGCTGCGCAACCGTGACCGGGCGCACGATCGGCGAGAATGTGGCCGGGCGCGAAAGCCATGACCGCGACGTGATCAAGCCGTTCGCCGCGCCGCTCAAGGACAAGGCCGGTTTTCTCGCACTGTCGGGCAATTTGTTCGACCATGCGATCATGAAGACGAGCGTGATCTCCGAGGAATTCCGGGCGCGCTATCTGAGCCATCCGGGATCGGAGGGCGCGTTCGAGGCGCGCGCGATCGTGTTCGACGGCGCCGACGATTATCATCATCGCATCAACGACGCGTCGCTGAACATCGACGAGAATTGCATCCTGGTGATGCGCGGCGCCGGGCCGATCGGTTGGCCGGGGTCGGCCGAGGTGGTCAACATGCAGCCGCCCGATGCGCTGATCCAGCGCGGGGTGATGTGGCTACCGACGCTGGGCGACGGCCGCCAATCGGGCACGTCGGACAGCCCCTCGATCCTCAACGCCTCGCCCGAGAGCGCGGCGGGCGGCGGGCTGGCGTGGCTGCATACGGGCGACATGGTGCGGATCGACCTCAATGCGGGCACGTGCAACGCCTTGGTCGACGATGCCGAGATCTCGCGCCGCAAGACCGAGCCCGCGCCGCCGATCCCGCCCAGCCACACGCCGTGGGAAGAGCTGTTCCGCGAGAAGACCGGCCAGATGCACGAAGGCGCGGTGCTGGAATTCGCGCTGAAGTATCGCGGCATTTCGGCGAAGACGCCGCGGCATAACCACTGACGCGCGCCATGCAGACCGTAGAGTTAGACGCGGCGACTTGGACTTCAGCGTTGGATTTCTACGATGCCTTACTCGCCGCGTTGATCGCGCCTAAGTGGCACGGCAAGAACGTGAACGCGCTGGTTGATTCCATGATTTATGGCCGCATCAATGTCATTGAGCCGCCGCTTCGCGTGAACTTTACGGGCCTCGAAAAGGCAGGCTACAAGGCGCGCGATGCGTTTGAACAGGCGGCGGAGGTGCTGGCGTCCGAAGGTGCGCATTGCCACCTGAACGCGGATGGCTCGGCCAGTATCGAGATCGTATGGCCGCTCTCGACCGGTAGCTTCAAAAAGGAACGTTGAAAGAAAAAGGCCCGCCGCTCGTTGGAGCGACGGGCCTCTTTCCTGTCCCGAAAACGGTGGAGAGGTTCAGCCCTCCATCGCCTCCAGTTCCTTGCCCTTGGTCTCGTTGATGAACTTCTTCACCAGGAAGAAGCTGATCACCGCCGACACCGCGTAGAAGGTGTAGGTCGGGGTGAGGCCGAGTTTCGCGGCCATGACCGGGAAGCTTTGCGCGATCAGATAGTTCGCGAACCACTGCGCGAAGCCGCAGACGGCGAGTGCCGAGCCGCGGATCTGGTTCGGGAACATCTCACCGAGCATGACCCACATGATCGGGCCCCAGCTCGCGTTGAAGAAGATAACGTAGACGTTGGCGGCGATCACCGCGATCCAGCCATTGTGCACCGACAGCTGGAGATTGCCCGCCGCGTCGAGCGAGCCCGAATGGAAGGCGAAGACCATCGTGAACAAGGCGACTGCCATGCCCGCCGAGCCGATCAGCAGGAGCGGTTTGCGGCCGATCTTGTCGACAAAGAAGACCGTGATGAAGCAGGCCGCGATCGAAACGAGACCCGAGATCATGTTGCGCTGAAGCGCGGTATCCTCGGTCGCGCCCGCCAGCTTCCACAGCGTTTCGCCGTAATAGAAGATGACGTTGATGCCGACGAGCTGCTGGAACACGGCGATGACCAGGCCCGCCCACACGATCGGGCGGAAGATGGTGCCGGGCGCGAGCACGTCGCTGAAGCGCGGACGGTGATCCTTGCTGAAGCTGGCCTTGATTTCCCGCAGCTTTGCCTTGGCCTCGGTCGCACCGAACAGACGCGTCAGCACGGTCGTGGCCTCTTCGTCGCGCTTGCGCGAGACGAGGAAGCGCGGGCTTTCCGGGATGAAGAACAAAGCGATCAGGAAGACCGCGGCCGGCAGTGCCTGGCAAAGATACATCCAGCGCCATGCCTCGTATCCGCCCCAGAAGATGTTGGTCGACTTGCCGGCGGCGGCAGCGAGGAAATAATTGACCACGAAGGCGGCGGTGAGGCCGGTGATGATCATGATCTGCTGGATCGTGGTCATGCGGCCGCGGATGTTCGCGGGCGCGACTTCCGAGATGTAGGCGGGCGAAAGCACCGAAGCGGTGCCGACCGCGATACCACCGCACAGCCGCGCGATCAGGAAGATGCTATGATCGTACGAGATGCCCTGGACGAGCGCGCCGCACAGGAAGAGCGCGGCGGCGACCATCATCACGTTGCGGCGGCCGAAAACGTCGGCCAGCCGGCCGGCGAGGAAGGCGCCGATGAAGCAACCGATCAGCAGCGAGCCGACCGTAAAGCCCAGGCTGGCGTCGCTCAGGCCAAACGCCGCGCGCAAGCCGTCTTGCGTGCCGTTCACGGCCCCGCTGTCATATCCGAATAGCAGACCGCCGATCGTGGCAACCGCCACGATCGCGGCGATAAAGCCCAGGCTGCCCTGGTTCTCCCCTCGCGCCATATCCCGCTCCATTCCTGTAGTGTTGTTGTCGTTGCCGGTCAGCTTAGCCTGACCAGATTGCCGGGAACGCCCGGTACGTCCACGTGGAACGCAAAGATGTTCCCGGCCAGAGGTTGGCCGTCCAACGCGTCCGCGTCGAGACCTTTTCGTGCGCTGGTGGCGTAGGCGGTGCACAAATCCGTCCCCCCGAACGTGATTTTGGTGATGTTGGCGGCGGGCAGCCGCACTTCGCCGACGATTTCGCCCGCGGGCGAATAACGCCGCGCGCGCCAGCCGCCCCACAGACCGATCCAGACATGGCCTTCGGAATCGCAGACCGATCCGTCAGGCCAGCCGTCGGCCTCATCGATCGTGACGAAGACGCTCGGGCGGCCGAGCGTGCCGTCGACGTTGACGGGCACCTTGTGGATCACGCGGCCAAGCGTGTCGGTATGATAGAGCGTGCGCCCATCGGGGCTGATCGCCGGGCCGTTGGTGATGCAGACCGGCGGCAGCCCGCTGTCGCGTACGACGCCCTGGTTGGAGCAATAGAGGCGGCCGCTATCGGCTTCCTCATTATCGTCCATCGATCCGAACCAGACGCGGCCCTGCCCATCGACGGTCGCGTCGTTGAGCCGGTTGCCGGGGGTTCCGGCTTCGGGCGTCGCGACGATGTCGAACGCGCCGGTCACGGGATCGAAGCGCGCCAACCCTTGCTGCAGGCCGGCGAGGAATTTGCCGTCGTCGGACGGCAGCACCCAGCCGACCTGGCCGGGCGCGTCATAGCTTCGGTGATCGCCGGTGGCCGGATCGAAGCGGTGGACCCTATGGCCCTTGATATCGACGAACCAGAGCGCCTGCTCGCGCGCGACCCAGACCGGGCCTTCGCCGAGCATCGCCTGAGCGGCGAGGACGCTGCGCGGTTCGCCCATCCTAGCGCCAGCCCGCGTCCACGAAATAATCATGCGCGGTGCACATGCGGGCATCGTCGGAGGCGAGGAACAGCACCATCGCGGCGATGTCCGCCGGCTGGATGCGTCCGTCGATGCATTGCGACTTCACGATCTCGGCCTCGCCTTCGGGCGTGTACCATTTCATCTGGCGTGGCGTCTGGACGTTGCCGGGGACGATCGTGTTGACGCGGATATTGTCGCGGCCGAGATCGCGCGCCAGCGCGCGCGTCATGCCTTCGATCGCGGCCTTGCACGTCTGGTAAAGCACCAGATCGGCCATGCCGAGATGCCAGCTGATCGATCCGAAATTGAGGATCACGCCCTTGCCCGCGCGCTTCATCGCGGGGACCACCGCCTGGGCCGCGAAGAATTGATGACGCAGATTCACGTTGAGGCGGTCGTTCCAATATTCGGGCGTGACCTCGGCAACGGTATGGCGATCGTCATTGGCGGCGTTGTTGACGAGGATGTCGACGCCGCCGAGCTTGTCCTCGAGTTCCGCGAGCACCGCCTTGAAAGCGTCGATGTCGGTGATGTCGCACTGGCGATAGATCGGCTTGTGCGGCGCGTCGCACAGCCGCTCGACCAGATCGCGCGACGCCTTGTCGGCGATGTCGACGAACGCGACGCGCGAACCCTGCAGCGCGAACGCCTCGACCAGCCCCTCGCCGATGCCGCTGCCGCCCCCGGTGATAAGGACGCGTTTGCCCTTGAGGCTGGGATAGATGGCGGTGTTGGGATCAATCGCCGACATAGACGGTCTTCATCTGGGTGTAGAACTCCACCGCGGCGAAGCCTTGTTCGCGCGCGCCATAGCTGGAGCCGCGGGATCCCCCGAACGGCACATGATAGTCGACGCCCGCGGTCGGCTGGTTGATCATCACCATGCCGGCGCGGACATTCTTCTTGAAGTGGCGGGCATATTTCTGACTGGTCGTGACGATGCCCGACGACAGGCCGAAATTGCCGCGATTGGCGAGCTCGAGCGCGTCCTCGTAGGACTTGGCGCGCACGGTCGAGACAACCGGTCCGAACACCTCTTCGTTGTTGATCCGCATATCCGGATTGGTGTCCGCGATTAGCGCGGGGCTCATATAATAGCCCGGCGTGTCGAGGCTGAGCCTGTCGCCGCCGGTGACGAGACGGCCGCCTTCGCTGGTCGCGATCTCGACGTAGCGAAGATTCTGCTCGAACTGCGTGTCCGACGAGGCCGGACCGACCTGGGTCGACGGATCGAGCGCGGCGCCGACCTTCAAGGCCTTGGCGCGCGCTGCGAGCGCTTCGACGAACTTGTCGTGGATGCCGTCCTGCACGATCACCTTGGAGGAGGCGGTGCAGCGCTGTCCGGTCTGGAAGAAACCGCCATCGAGCGCGATCGCGACCGCGCGGTCGAGATCGGCGTCGTCGAGCACGACGAGCGGGTTCTTGCCGCCCATTTCGAGCTGCACGCGCGCCTGGCGCGTCATCGCGGCGAGACCGACCTTGGCGCCGACGCCCTGGCTGCCGGTGAAGGATACGCCATTGACGTCGGGGTGCTCGACAATCGCCGAGCCGACGCCGCCCTGGCCGAGAACGAGATTGAAGATGCCCGGGGGTGCGTTGAGCGAGGCGGCGACCTCATGGATGATCTTGGCGAGCGCGTGCGCGATCGTCGGGGTCGGATTGGCGGGCTTGAGCACGACCGTGTTGCCGAAGGCCAAGGCCGGCGCGCTCTTCCACGCGGGGATCGCGATCGGGAAATTCCACGGCGTGATCAGGCCATAGACGCCGACCGCCTCGCGCCACACTTCGACATCGAGGCCGGGGCGGGTCGATTCGAGCGTCTGGCCATGGCGGCGCAACGCCTCGCCCGCGAAATATTTGAAGATACGCGCGGCGCGCATGACCTCGCCCATGCCCTCGGGCCGGGTCTTGCCTTCCTCGCGGCTGAGCAGTTCGCCGAGCTCGGCGGCGCGCGCCATGATCGTGTTGCCGACGCGATCGAGCAGGTCGGACCGCAATTCGGGCGAGCCCATCGACCAGGCGGGGAAAGCCGCCCGCGCGGCTGCGACCGCGGCATCGACCTCGGCCTTGCCGCCCGCCGGATAAGAGGAGACCACCTCGTCCGTGTTCGACGGGTTGATGCTGTTGAACGGCGTGTCGGCTTCGACTTCCTTGCCGCCGATGAAATGGGTGAGCTTCATACGTCCTTGCCTTAGTTTAGCGCGCGCCGAGAAGGCCGCGCGCAGCCAGATTATGCATCAGCCCGGATATGCCGAGCGTCCATGGTGCCGCCGATTTGGAATACGTCACGCGATTGACAAGCTTGCCGAGCTTGGGCGTCGAGATCGAAACCATGTCGCCGACCTTGTGAGTGAAGCCGCGGCCGGGATCGTCCCGATCCTGCGTCGGCGCGAACAGGGTGCCGAGGAACAATATATAGCCGTCGGGATAATGATGCTCGCTCATCGCCTGGGCGACGAGATCGGTCGGATCGCGGCTGATCTCGCGCATCGAGCTGTGGCCCTCGAGCACATAGCCGTCCTCGCCCTCGATCAGCAGATCGATCTCGGCGTTGCGCACATCGTCCATCGTGAAGCTCGCGTCGAACAGCCGCACGAACGGCCCGAGCGAGCAGGAGGCGTTATTATCCTTGGCCTTGCCGAGCAGCAACGCCGAGCGGCCTTCGAAATCGCGCAGGTTAACGTCGTTGCCGAGGCTCGCGCCGACCGGCTCGCCATGGCTGTCGGACAGGATCGCGATTTCGGGTTCGGGATTGTTCCAGCTCGAATCGGACCGCACGCCGATCTCGGCGCCCCAGCCGACGGTCGAAAGCACCGGCGACTTGGTGAAGATCTCCGCATCGGGGCCGATCGCGACCTCCAGATATTGCGACCACATGCCCTCGTCGATCAGTGCCTGCTTGAGCGCCATCGCCTCGGGCGAACCGGGCTTGAGCCCGCGAATGCCGCCGCCGATCCGGCCTTCGAGCATCGCGCGCACTTCGGCCGCCTTGCCGGCATCGCCGCGCGCGCGTTCTTCGATCACGCGCTCGACCGCCGACACCGCGAAGGTGACGCCGGCAGCCTTGACGCATTGCAGATCGACGGGGCTGAGCAGATGCGGCTTGAGGCCATCGAGATCGCCGAGCGCCGTGCCGGCCGACGCATCGAACGCGCGATCGGCGACGAGCTGCGCGGCGGTCGGGGCGACGCGGCTCATATCATGGAGCACGCCGCCTTTGAGCAGCACCGGAGACGGACCTTCCGCGGTCTCGATGCGACCGAGGAAAAGCCCGTTGCGCCAATCCTCGGCCAGCATAGTCGCCGGCTCGAAAGCCTTCATTCCCGCTCTCTCCTGCACGCGTTGCGGCCGCGCCTGAATGCGCACGGCTTGTTAGCGCTATCAGTTGCCGCGCAACGCGTATGAGTCAAGCCGGAGCTTGGGGTTCGGACCCTTAATTGCGCTCTTTGTCGACCAGCTTGTTCTTGCCGATCCACGGCATCATCGCGCGCAATTCGGCGCCGACCTTCTCGATGCCATGCTCGGCCTGGAGCTTGCGGCTGGCCTTCATTTCCGGATTGCCCATGCGGTTGTCCATGATGAAGCGCTGGACGAAACGGCCGCCCTGGATGTCGGCGAGCACACGCTTCATCTCGGCCTTGGTCTCATCGGTGATGATGCGCGGGCCGGTGTGATAGTCGCCATATTCGGCGGTGTTGCTGATCGAATAGCGCATGTTGGCGATGCCGCCTTCATACATCAGATCGACGATCAATTTCACCTCGTGGAGACATTCGAAATAGGCCATTTCCGGCGCGTAGCCGGCTTCGACCAAAGTTTCGAAACCCGCCATGATCAGGTGGGTGAGGCCGCCGCACAGGACCGCCTGCTCGCCGAACAGATCGGTCTCGCATTCTTCCTTGAAGCTGGTCTCGATCACGCCCGAGCGGCCGCCGCCGACGGCCGACGCGTAGGAGAGCGCCACGTCATGGGCATTGCCGCTCGCATCCTGATGGATCGCGATCAGGCACGGCACGCCGCCGCCCTTCACATATTCGCCGCGCACGGTGTGGCCGGGGCCCTTGGGCGCGATCATGAAGACGTCGATGCCGGCGGGCACTTCGATCAGGCCGAAGTGGATGTTGAGGCCATGGGCGAAGGCGATCGCGGCGCCGTCGCGGACATTGTCCTTGATATCCTTGTCCCAGATGCCGGCCTGGTGCTCGTCGGGCGCGAGGATCATGATGATGTCGGCCCATTTCGACGCCTCGGCGACGGGCATAACCTTGAAGCCGGCGCCTTCGGCCTTGGCGGCGCTGGCCGAGCCCGGACGCAGGCCGATCGCGACCTCCTTCACGCCCGAATCCCGCAGGTTCTGGGCGTGGGCGTGGCCCTGGCTGCCATAGCCGACGATCGCGACCTTCTTGCCCTTGATCAGGCCGATATCGGCGTCGGAATCGTAATAAACGCGCATTGAAATATGCCCCTTCGGTAGCGTGATTGGATCAGAAAGTGTTGTGGCCGCGGCTGATCGCGGCGACGCCGGTGCGCGCGACCTCGATCAGGCCGACCTCGCGCATCAGCTCGAGGAATTTGTCGATCTTGTCGGTGCCGCCGGTCACCTCGAACACGAAGCTGGAGATGGTCGCATCGACCACGCGCGCGCGATAGACTTCGGCGAGGCGCAGCGCCTCGATCCGATGATCGCCCGTGCCCGCGACCTTGACCAGGGCCAGCTCGCGTTCGACGTGCGCGCCCTCGGCGGTGAGATCGTGGACGCGATGCACCGGCGGCAGCCGATCCAGTTGCGCGATGATCTGGTCGATCATCGCCGGCGGGCCGGAGGTGACGATCGTGATGCGGCTGACGCTTTCGTCCTCAGTGACCTCGGCGACGGTCAAACTCTCGATATTGTAGCCGCGCCCGGCAAACATGCCGGCGATGCGCGCGAGGATGCCGGGCTCGTTGGCCACGGTCACGGAGAGCGTGTGACGCTCGCTGACTTCGGTACGGATATGCATGATTGGTCCTGAAAGTATCGGCGGTCGGCCCGGCGCCAGCTTACACCAGCGCCTTGGCCTCGTCGTCCATTTCGCCCGAGACCTCGTTGGCCTGCAGGATCATCTCGGTATGGGCCGCCCCTGACGGAATCATCGGGAAGCAGTTGGCGAGCTTGGCGACGCGGCAATCGACCATCACCGGGCCGTCATAGGCCAGCATTTCGGCGATGCCGTCGTCGAGCGCATCCGGCTTGTCGATCCGCATGCCCTTCCAGCCATAGGCTTCGGCCAGCCTGACGAAGTCGGGCAGCGCCTCCGAATAGGAGTGCGAATGGCGGCCCTGATAGGTCAGGTCCTGCCACTGGCGGACCATGCCCATATATTCGTTGTTGAGGATGAAGACCTTGACCGGCAACTCATATTGGGTCGCGGTCGACATCTCCTGGATGTTCATCTGGATCGAGGCTTCGCCGGCGATATCGATCACGAGCGCACCCGGATTGCCGATCTGCGCGCCGATCGCGGCGGGCAGGCCATAGCCCATCGTGCCGAGGCCGCCCGAGGTGAGCCACTTGTTGGGATCCTCGAAATCGAAATGCTGCGCGGCCCACATCTGGTGCTGGCCGACCTCGGTCGAGATGATCGGTGCACGATGCTTGGTCGCCTCCCACAGCCGCTTGATCGCGAGCTGGGGCATGATTTCCTTGGTCGAGTTGGGGAAATCGAGGCTGCGCCTGGCACGCCATTGCGTGATCTGGCCGAACCAGGCGGACAGATCGGCAGCCTGATGGCCGCGCGCCTTCCACACCTCCATCATCTTTTCCATCGCCCGGCCGACATCGCCAACGATGCCCAGCTCCGCCGACACGATCTTGTTGATCGAGGAGCGGTCGATATCGACGTGGATCTTGCGCGCGTGCGGGGCGAAGGCGTCGAGGCGGCCGGTGACGCGATCGTCGAAACGCGCGCCGAGCGCGACGATCAGGTCGGCCTTGTTCATCGCCATATTGGCTTCGTAGGTGCCGTGCATGCCGAGCATGCCGAGCCATAAAGGCGACGAGGCCGGCAGCGCGCCCAGCCCCATCAAAGTCGAGGTGACGGGGGCACCGGTCAGCTTCGCCAGCGCGCGCAGGGCCGCGCTCGCGGCCGGGCCGGAATTGATGATGCCGCCGCCGGTATAGAAGATCGGGCGTTCGGCCGCGGCGATCATCTCGACCGCGCTTTCGATCGCGCGTGCGTCGGGCTCGGTCTGGGGCTGATAGCCGACGCTGGTGCGCGGCTTGTTGGCCGCGGTCGCGGCGACCTGCACATCCTTGGGCAGATCGATCAGCACCGGGCCGGGACGGCCGGTGGTGGCGATGCGGAACGCCTCGCGGATCACGCCTTCCAGCTCGGCCGGATCCTTCACCAGATAATTCTGCTTGGTGCAGTGGCGGGTGATGCCGACCGTGTCGCATTCCTGAAACGCGTCCGAGCCGATCAGGGGCGTCGGCACCTGGCCGGTGATCACCACCATCGGGATCGAATCCATCAGCGCGTCGGTGATGCCGGTGACCGCGTTGGTCGCGCCCGGCCCCGAGGTCACCAGCACCACGCCGGGCTTGCCGGTCGAGCGCGCATAGCCTTCGGCCGCGTGCGCGGCGCCACCTTCCTGGCGGACGAGGATGTGGCGGATGCGGTCCTGCTTGAAGATCGCATCGTAAATCGGAAGCACGGCACCACCCGGATAGCCGAATACGACCTCGACACCGAGATCGGTCAAAGTCTCGATCAGGATGTCAGCGCCGGTGCGTTCGTGGGCCATGATGATGCTCGTTGTTGGAGGAACGGCGCGGGTAACCACGCCACAAGAGGGAGTCAACCAAGAATCGGTGTTTTATGTCTTAAAATACGCGATATCACGCAACTTTGTTACTCAACGGCGGGTTTTACAGACAAAAAGAAAGCCGCCCTAAGGCGGCTTTCTGGAAGCTCGTCGTTGGAGGTCTGATCAAGCCGCGGCCAGACGCTCCGTGCGACGCTGGCGACGAATAATCGAACCGAGGAAACCAAAGCCGAGCAGCATCGTCATCCAGCTCGCGGGCTCCGGCACGTCGCCGACCTGATGGCTGCCGCCGCCGCCCGTCGGGGGTGACGAGACGAGGAAGCCGGTGCTGCCGCTGAAGGTGCCGAGATGGACCTCGCCCTGATAGTTGAAGACCTTGGCCACGATGCTGCCGTTCAGCTGCTGGTTGCCGGTGATCGTCGCCTTGGGCGCGAGGATCGACCCGTAGATGGCGGTGTTGACGTTGATCGTGGTCGCGTCGAGGAAATTGTAGATGATGTTGGTCTGATCGCTGCTCAGATAGGCGCCGGCCGCGTTGGCGCCGAAATTCACGGTCGTGCCGCTGACGTTGACGATCAGCGTCTTCACCGAAGCATATTGCGGCAGAAAGAAGGTACCGCTCGCCAGCTGGCTGGCCGTGATGTCGGCAACCGCGAAGCTGCTGCTGTTCGCCGCAGCCGAGAAATTGAACTGGATGCTGTTCTGGTTGCTGCTGTTCAGCGTCGCGTTCGGCGTCAGCGCGCCCAGGATCTGCGACAACATCGACATCTGATCCGTCAGCGCCGAGGTTTCGGTCGCGATCGCGGCCTTCAGGTCCTGCGTACCGCCGGCCTTCAGCTTCGTGTTCTGCTTGACGTAGGTCTGGTCCTGCGTCTGCACGCCCGACGCCGACACGCCGTAGGTCGCGGTCTTCTTGCTGTTGGGGTTGAAGTTCTGGGCATTAAATGTGCCGCCCACTTCCACCGTTGCGGTGGCGGCGCCGTTATTCACGTTGATCGTGCCGGTCGAATTGCCGCCGACCGCGACATCCACGTTGCTGACGCCGATGCCGTTATTCACATTGATGTTGCCGGTCATATTGCCGCCGACGGTCAGGGTGCGCGCGAGGGCGAAGGTCTTGGCCGACTTGCCAGGATGACCGACGCCGAACGTACCGCCACCGGAGAGGTTGCCGCCGATATAGGTTTTGCCCTCCACATCCGAGGATATGTTGGCGCTGCCGAACACGATCAGGTTCGTGGTCTGCATCGCCTGGATGGCTTCCTTCGCCTTCTTATACTGCGCCGCAGTGAAGGTAGAGGTAGCGCTCGCCGGCGCACACGTCGCCGCCGCCAGCAGAGCAGCCGTAAAGAAACTCAATTTACGCATCGATACCCCACGGCGCTAGAACAGGCGCGCATTCCCCAACTCAAGTTCGTTTCGCTAGTGCAAAAAAGTCAAAATGGCAAGGTCGTCAACGGGGGTTAACCCTCTTTATCGCCGGGCTGATCGGGCGCGGAATCAAGGCCTTGCACGAGCTGGTGGCGCAACCAAGTGCGCTGGCGCTTGGCATAACTGCGCGTCGCCTGCCGTATCGAAATGATAGCGTCATCCAGCGTGACTTTACCCGCAAGATATTGAAGTAGCTGGCTTACACCGATCGCGCGCATCACCGGAAGCGCGGGATCGAGCCGGCGGTCGCGTAGTGCGGCCACTTCATCGACGGCACCGGCCGCGATCATCTGATCGACCCTGGAGTCACAGCGGGCGTAAAGCTCCGGGACGGAAGTTACAATTGTTTCCAAGTCGATCCGAACAGTGTCGGCGATCCCGCCGACGCGTGATTCGCGCCAGACGCCGATCGGCCGGCCGGTGGCGCGAATCACCTCCAGCGCGCGATGCAGCCGCGCGGTGTCATTGGGATGCAGCCGCGCCGCCGCCACCGGATCTTCCTTCGCAAGTGCAGCATGGGCTGGCCCGGCCGCCAGCGCCCGCACGGCGGCGCGAACGCCGGGGTCGATTTCGGGCACCGGCGCGATGCCCAGGAGCAACGTGCGAATATAGAGGCCGGTACCGCCCACCAGGATCGGCAAGCGCCCGCCGGCCAGCGTCTCGGCAATCGCCGCCTTGGCCTCTTCCGCCCAGTCCGCCGCCGAGCAGGGAAAGGCGCCATCGCGATGGCCGAACAGGCGATGCGGCGCGCGCGCCTCCTCCGCCGCCGTCGGCCGCGCGCTGAGGATGCGCAGATCGCGATAGACCTGGCTCGCATCGGCATTGATGATCGTGCCGCCGGTCTGCTCGGCCAGCGCCAGCGCGCGCGCCGACTTGCCGCTGGCGGTCGGCCCTGCGATGAGCGCGAGCCTTGGGCGATCCGAAGGGTAAGACGTGGACATTGCGACGCTGATAGCATCGAACGGAGGCCTGTCCCGCGCCGATCTGGATACGGCGCGCGATGCGCTGGCGGGCGTCGGCGCGATGCCGGGCGCGGTCGCCTGGATCGACGAGGGCGTCGCCGCCGACCTGCCGTTCGGGCGGACCGACCGCGCGAGCGCGCGCGCCGCGCTGGAAGGGCTGTTGCCGGGGATCGACGTGGTGGTCCAGCCCGCCGCCGGCCGTGCCAAGAAACTGCTCGTCGCCGACATGGATTCGACGATGATCACGATCGAATGCATTGACGAGCTCGCCGATTATGCCGGGATCAAGCCCCAGATCGCCGCGGTGACCGAACGCGCGATGCGGGGCGAACTGGATTTCGAGGCGGCGCTGGATGCGCGCGTCGCGTTGCTCAAGGGGCTCGAGGAAAGCGCGATCGACCGCTGCCATGCCGAACGCGTGGTGCTGATGCCGGGCGCCCGCGCGCTGATCCGTACGATGAAGATGCATGGCGCACGAACCGTTCTGGTTTCAGGGGGCTTTACGGTTTTTGCCGATAAGGTTGCGGAGGCAATCGGGTTCGATCGGGCGCTATCCAACCGGCTCGGCCTCGCCGACGGCATGCTCGACGGCACCGTCGCGCGCCCGATCGTGGGTGCGGCGACCAAGCGCGAGACGCTGATCGCCGAACGCGACGCGCTCGGCCTTTCGCGCGAACAGACGCTCGCGGTGGGCGATGGCGCCAACGATATACCGATGATCGAGGAAGCGGGCCTGGGCATCGCCTATCACGCCAAGCCCACGACCGCCGCCGCCGCCGATGCGCGGATCGCGCATGGCGACCTGACTGCCCTGCTCTACGCGCAGGGCTATAAGCGCGCCGATTGGGCGGACTGACTAAGGCGCGATCACCAGGCAGTCGCCGCCCGCGGCGACCACTTTCTTGCACAACACCTGCGCCTCGGTCTTGCTCGCGATATTGCCCGCCTGGAGCCGCTGCACCGATCCCGCCGCGACGATATGCTGATCGTAGGCACCGAGGGCGGAGACCTTGGCCGAAAGCGTTTTCCAGCGATCGCGGGCGCGGTCGGCCGATCCGAACGCGCCGAGCTGCACCTTCCACGATCCGCCGGGCGCGGCTTCCGGCGCGGCCGCCGTTGCTACCGTTGCCGCCACGACCTTGGCGGGTGTTTTAGGCGGCGTCTTGGGGGCCTTGGCCGGCTTCGCGGGCTTGGCCGTCGCGTCGGCGCTCTGCACAGGCGCGGGGGGCGCCTTGGCGGCCGGCGCGCTTGCCCCGGAATCGGCTTGCCCGCCGCTGCGCACGCTCGGCAGGGTAGCGAGGATCTGATCCGCCTTCGCCTTGTCCTGGGGCAGCAGATAATGATCCATCAGCTCCAGATTCTTCTGCGCGGCGGCCAGGCCGGCCGCGGCGGCGCGCATCGTCTGGGCGTAGGCGAGCGGCCAGTCGCGCGACGCATAGTCGCCGTTGAAATGCGCGGTGCCGAGCAGATAGAAAGCGCGCGCCTCGCCCCGGGCGGCGGCCTTCTCGATATAGGGCATCGCCTCGCGCCGGTCGCCGTGGGCGAACAAGGCGAAGCCAAGTTCCTCGCTCGCGCGGATATGGCCGGCGACGGTTGCGCGCCGATACCACATGATCGCGCTTTCCGGATCGGGAGCAACGCCCCGCCCCGCGCGATAGGCTTCGCCAAGCTGAAATTCGGCCTCGGCATCGCCGGCCTGCGCCCTGGCCTGGAGGCCCTGAATATCGGGCGCGGCGCTGACAGTCGTGACCGCCAGGGTTCCGACCGCCACAAGCAAAGCCAACGCCACAGCCTTCATAGAATCGGCAAACCTCCCTTGATCGTCCGCACCACCCGGCCCTGAACCGGAAGCCCGTCGAACGGCGTATTTCCGGCCGTGGCCGCCATCCTATCCGATTCGATTCGCCAGGGCGCTTCGGAATCGAGGATCAGCAGATCGGCTTCTTCTCCGACCGACAACGCACCACCGGGCAAATCGAACAAACGCGCCGGCGCACCGGCGAGCAGATCGAACAGACGCGCGAACCCGATCTGTCCGTCGCGGACCAGCGCCAGGCTCAGCGCAAGCAAAGTCTCCGCGCCGGCCATGCCCGCCTCGGCGTCGGCGAAGGGCAGACGCTTGGCTTCGGGGCCGTGCGGATCGTGGCCCGAACAGATCAGGTCGATCGTGCCGTCGGCAACGGCGGCGAGGCAGGCCTGACGGTCGGCTTCGTCGCGCAGCGGCGGCGACAGGCGGGCGAAGGTGCGGAAACCCGTAACCGCGCTGTCGGCAAGGAACAGGTGCGCGGGCGTGATGCCGCAGCTGACCGGCAGCCCCTTGCGCTTGGCGTCACGGATCAGATCGAGCGCACGCGCGGTGGTCACCTGACGGAAATGGATCGGCGCGCCGGTCGCCTCCACCAGCAGCAGATCGCGGGCGACCGCGAGCGCTTCAGCCTCGGCGGGGGCGCCGGCGAGGCCGAGCCGGGTCGCGGTTTCGCCATCGGTCATCACCGCCTGGCCGGCGAGGCCGCCATCCTCGGCATGGACGACGGTGCGCAAGCCGAGCGCGCCCGCATAATTGAGCAGCCGGTACATCACGCCCGAATCCGCGATCCACGCCCGACCGACGCCTACGCCGCAAGCGCCGCCTTCGCGCATCAGGCCGATCTCGGCGAGCTCGGCGCCGGCCAGGCCACGCGTCGCGGCGGCGAGCGGGTGGACCCAGACCTTGGGCTTGCCGGCGGCGGCGGCATGCTGGACCAAAGCGACCGTCTCGATCGGCTGGCTGCCGTCGGGCATCAATACCGCACGCGTGATCCCGCCCGCGACGAAGGCGGGCCGGTCGATCGCGAACACGCCGACGTCGATCAGGCCGGGCGCGATCAGCGCGCCTCTGGCCTCGATCCGCTCGGCATCGGCAGGCAGGTCGAACGTGCCGACCGCGGCAATGCGGCCGTCGCGGATCAGCACGCCGCCATTGATCAGGCCCTCGGGCGTGACCACGCGGCCGCCGGTGATGGCGAGCGCGCTCACCATCCCGCGACTCCACGGCGCGCGCGCGTCAGCACGTCGAGGCAGGCCATACGCACCGCGACGCCCATCTCGACCTGTTCGGTAATGGCCGAACGTTCGAGATCGTCGGCAACGTTGCTCGCGATCTCGACGCCGCGATTCATCGGACCGGGATGCATCACCAAAGCGTCGGGCGCGGCCTTGGCGAGGCGATCATAAGTGAGGCCATAGAGCGCATGATATTCGCGCGGGGACGGCACGAAGCCGCCCGCCATCCGCTCGCGCTGGAGGCGGAGCATCATCACGACGTCGGCGCCGTCGAGGCCTGCGTCGAAATCGGTGAAGCGGGTCACGCCCATCCGCTCGATCGCGGGCGGCAGCAGGGTCGGCGGACCGACCACGCGGACGTCGGCGCCGAGCGCGGTCAGTGCCAATATGTTGGAGCGCGCGACGCGGCTGTGCAGCACATCGCCGCAGATCGCGACCACCAGCCCCTCGATCCGGCCCTTGCGGCGGCGGATGGTGAGCGCGTCGAGCAGGGCTTGCGTCGGATGCTCATGACGCCCGTCGCCCGCATTGAGCACGGGGCAGTCGACCTTGTCGGCGATCAGCTGGACCGCGCCCGAGGATTCGTGGCGGATCACGATCATGTCCGCGCGCATCGCGTTCAGCGTGATCGCGGTGTCGATCAAAGTCTCGCCCTTCTTCACGCTCGATTGGGCGACCGCCATATTGACCACGTCGGCGCCGAGCCGCTTGCCCGCGATCTCGAACGACAGAAGCGTGCGCGTCGAATTTTCGAAGAAGGCGTTGATCAAAGTCAGGCCGGCGAGGCGATCGTCATGCTTGGCGGTGCCGCGGTTAAGCTGGACCCATTGCTCGGCCTCGTCGAGCAGGAAGGCGATTTCGTGCGGCTGCAGCCCCGCTATTCCGGTCAGATGGCGATGCGGAAACGGGTGAACCTCGCGGCCATCGACAGAGCGTGTGGGCGGGTTCGACATTAAAGCCGTGCCCTACGCGCGCTCTGCCGTAAGCTCAAGGCCGGTCAGCCTGTTCGAGATCCGGTTTTCAGCCACAAAGTAGAGGGCTTCGACCAGAGCAAGACGAGCGCAACGATATTGAGCGCCGGGACGATCATGGAAATGCCCAGTTCGGACAGTGCGAAGACGGGCCCATCTTTTCTCGACAGGACCACCGCGCCGCCCACAAGGATGATCGCCAACCCCAGCCCATACCATGCGGTCAGGACGATCCGCCCTATCCGGCTGCGGCCGCGTGCGATCCAGAGAATGATTCCGCCGCCCAGCACCGCTCCGATGATGGAGCCCGACAAATAAAGGCCGTGGCTCCACGAACTCACGATATTGAGCACCAGAGCGATCAAACCGAGCGTTTCGAACCAGGCGATTTCGCGCGGCCGATCCATGATCAGGACGCGTCCGCCTGCTGCTGCAGCCACACCGACGCGGCGCGCGACCAGAGCAACACCAGAGCGGCGCAATTGAGCGCGAGCGTGACGAGGCTGAGCGCATGGACCACGGGGCTCATCATCACGACATGGCGGGTAAGCAGGATCATCGCATAGCCGGCCAGCCCGGCACCGATGCCGAAACCGAGCCAGATGGTGAGCACGACCCGTCCGATCGGGCTGCGCCAGCGCGCCACCCACAGGATCAGGCCGACCGCGATCGCCGCACCGACGGCGGTCGCGAGCAGGCCCTTTTTCGCGAAATCGAGCACGATCAAGGTCGAGCCGACATTGATCAGGCACGCCGCCAGAGCGAGCCCCGCGAAGCGATTTATCTCGCGCGGTCTGTCCATGACATTCCCCCCTTATTCCCCCAGACGTCCCGACGCCAAAGCGTCGATCGCCCCCTGCAGAATATAGGCCGCTGCCATCTTGTCCACGAGTTCGGCGCGGCGGGCGCGGCTGGCGTCGGCGGCGATCAAGGTGCGCGTCACCGCGGCGGTCGACCAGCGTTCGTCCCACAGCAGGATCGGCAGATCGAAATCGGCGAGATTGCGGGCGAAGGCGCGGACCGACTGGGTGCGCGGGCTATCGCTGCCGTCGAGACTGAGTGGCAGGCCGATCACCAGGCCCTTGACCTGATGCTTGGCGACGAACGCGCGCAGCAAGGCGCGGTCGACGCTGAACTTGACGCGGCGGATCGTTTCGGCGGGGCTGGCGATGGTCCACATCGCGTCGCACATGGCGATGCCGATCGTCTTGGTGCCGACATCAAGCGCCGCCAGCCGTCCGCCATAAGGCAGAGCGGCGGCGAATTCGGAAGGATCGCTGCCGATCATGTGCCGCGGAAGGTCTTGAGCCGCGCCGCGGCATCGGCGCGGATATTGGCCCAGAACAAGGCATAGTCGAACACATGGTAGTTGTTGCCGGGCAGCACATAATTGCCGAACCCGGCCGGCTCCGGCCCGATCAGCAATATCCCCGCCGGCGTGCAGCGTGCCGGCACCAGACCGCTCGCGAGATCGGCGCCGGTCATGCCCGGCTGGGGCACGAGCGCGCCGCGATTGGCGGATGCGGGCGCGGCGGCACCGGCCGTGCCGGTGATCGGATTGACGCACAGCATCGCCGTATTCCGGCGCGCGATGCCGGTCGGCCCCTTGCTGCCGTCGAAATAGGTCTGGACCATGCGCGGATCGGCGGGATCGGCGAAGCTCTGCCAGCTCAGGATACAGCCCGCCTGCGCCGCCGCGGCGCAGCCCGGCAGGCCGAGCGCGGGCAGATCGGCGGTGAGCGATATCGGCCATCCGACCGCATAGACCGCGACGATCCGCCGCGCGACCGGCGTACCCGCGATCTTCTCGCGCAGCAGCCGCAGCAGATGGAGCGAGCCCTGGCTGTGGCCGGCGAGGATGATCGGCGTGTCGGCGGGGATGGCGGCGAGAAAGGCATCGAAGGCGCGCGCCACATCGCGATAGGCGAAATCGATCGCCTGGTCCGAACGCGGATCGGCGGCGGCGAGGAAGGCGCCGAGCGTCGCCTGACGATAGCGCGGTGCCCACACCTGGCCGACGCCGTTGAAGGCGCTCCCCTGGCTCTGCGCGAATTGCGCGAGGCGGGCATTGGCCTGCGCATCGTCGAGCGGCGCGTTCCAGTGGCCGCGATCGAGATAGGTGGTCGGCGCAACATAGAAGATCGCCGCCTGCGGCGGACCGTTCGCCGGAAAACGGGCGGGCAGCCAGCGCGACGGATCGTTCGGCAGATCGGGCCGCGCCAGCCATGCCTGGGGCTTGGCATAATCGGGCGCGGTCGAAGCCGGCATCGGCGCAAACGCACCGTTCGGCACGAACGCCATCCGCATCAACTGGTCCTGCATCAGGCTCCAGGCAAGGCCGATGCCGAGCACCAGCACGACCAGGAAAGCGATAATGTAGAGGAAGCGGCGCGCGAGCATCAAAGCGCGATAGGCGCTGGCGATAGGATGGCGCAACGCTTGAAGGCCGGCAGCCCGGCTGCTAGCCGCGCCAGCATGTCCGTAGATACAAACATAGTGCGCAAGATCGCGAGCCTCGCCCGCATCGCCGTTTCCGACGGCGAGGTCGAGGCGATGACCGGCGAATTGAACAACATCCTCGGCTGGGTCGAGCAGCTCGGCGAGGTCGATACCGATGGGATCGAGCCGCTCCACACGGTGATCCCCAACCAGTTGCGCCTGCGCGACGACGTCATCACCGACGGCAATATCCGCGACAAGGTGCTCGCCAACGCGCCCCAGGCCGAACATGGCTTCTTCGCCGTGCCCAAGGTGATCGAATAATGAGCGACCTGACCGACCTCGGCATCGCCCAGATCCGCGACGGCTTTCAGGCCGGCGACTTCACCGCGCGCGAAGTGGCGGAGGCGTTCAACGCCAATGTCGCGACCGCCAAAAGCCTGAACGCCTTCATCGTCGAGACGCCCGAGCATGCGCTCGCCGCCGCCGATGCCGCCGATCAGGAGCGCGAAGCCGGTGCGGTGCGGCCGCTGTCGGGCGTGCCGCTGGGGATCAAGGATCTGTTCTGCACCGAAGGCGTGCAGACAACGGCCGCGAGCCACATACTCGAAGGCTTCGTGCCGACCTATGAATCAACCGTCACCGAACGGCTGTTCGTCGCCGGCGCGGGCATGCTCGGCAAATTGAACATGGACCAGTTCGCGATGGGCTCGTCCAACGAGACCAGCCATTTCGGCAACGTCATTAGCCCCTGGCGGCGCAACGACGGCGGCAATGCGCCGCTCGCGCCGGGCGGATCGTCGGGCGGCAGTTCGGCGGCGGTGTCCGCGCGGCTCGCGCCGGGCGCGACCGGCACCGATACCGGCGGGTCGATCCGTCAGCCCGCCGCCTTCACCGGCATTTCGGGGATCAAGCCGACCTATGGCCGCTGCTCGCGCTGGGGCGTGGTGTCGTTCGCGTCCAGCCTCGACCAGGCGGGCGCGATGGCGCGCGACGTGCGCGACTGCACGATCATGCTGGAGGCGATGGCCGGCTTCGATCCGAAGGACGCGACTTCGCTCGACCTGCCCGTGCCCGAATGGGAAGCGGGCCTGTCGTCCGACCTGCGCGGCAAGACGATCGGCATTCCCAAGGAATATCGCGTCGACAATATGCCCAGGGAGATCGACGCGCTGTGGGAACGCGGCATCCAGCTGGTCAAGGATGCGGGCGCGAACGTGATCGAGGTGTCGCTGCCGCACACGAAATATGCGCTGCCGACCTATTACATCATCGCCCCGGCGGAGGCGTCTTCCAACCTCGCGCGCTATGACGGCGTGCGTTACGGCCTGCGCGATCTGCCCGACGGCGCCAATCTGCAGGACATGTATGCCGCGACCCGCGCCGACGGCTTCGGCGCGGAAGTGAAGCGCCGCATCCTGATCGGCACCTATGTGCTGTCGGCCGGCTTCTACGACGCGTATTTCACCAAGGCGCAGAAGGTGCGCGCCCTGATCGCGCGCGATTTCGCGCTGGCGTTCGAGAAATGCGATTTGCTGCTGACCCCGACCGCACCGTCGTCCGCCTTCGCGCTCGGCGAGAAATCGGACGATCCGCTGGCGATGTATCTGAACGACGTCTTCACCGTGCCGAGCTCGCTCGCGGGCCTGCCGGCGATGTCGGTGCCGGGCGGGCTGGATCAGGCCGGGCTACCCTTGGGGCTGCAGGTGATCGGAAGGCCGCTCGACGAGCAGGGCGTGCTGAATGCGTGCCTGGCGATCGAGGAGCGGGCCGGGTTCACGGCACGGCCGGGCGAGTGGTGGTAGCCACTAATCGTCACCCCGGACTTGTTCCGGGGTCCACCTCTGATCTTGGTGCTTGGGGCCAGGTGGATGCCGGAACAAGTCCGGCATGACGGGTCGGGCTTAGCGGATCGGCTTGATCACTGGCTTCGGCACGGTGACGATGCTGTTGACCGGCACGTCCTGCGCGAGCACCACGTTCGCGCCGATGGTGCAGCCTTCGCCGATCATGATCGGCCCGACGATCACCGCCCCCGCCCCGATCTGACAGCCCTTGCCGATGATCGGCTTGAGCCAGCGCGGATCGCCGTGCTGGCGCAGGCCGAAGGTCGTGTTCTGGCGGATATGGACGTCGTCGCCGATTTCGAGCGCCTCGAGCGTCATCCCGCCCTGGTGCCAGATGCGCACGCGCCGGCCGATCTTGACCGTGTAGGTAAGCTCGATCCCGCACAGCCACTGCACATGCTTGTTCAGAACCCGGTAGATCAAGGTCAGCGGCGCGCGGAGCAGACCGCTCTTCACGCCCATGCGCCAGTTGCCGAAGCGGTGGATCGCGATCGCCCAGAAGCCCTGCGACCAGAAATCGCGGCCATGGGTCGCGTAATCCTCGCGGATCAGCGCGCCGAACGAAATGTCGGGCGGGTTCCGGTTGAAACGGCCGAGATCGACATCGCTCCGCGGGCGCACCGCCGGATCGGCCGAGGGATGAGGCATCAGATCGGTCGTCATTCCTCCCCCGTCCCCATCAGCCGCGCGCGTTTGCGCGGATCGTACATGATCCCGCCCACTCCATAATAATGATACAGGAAGTCGCGCCAGAAATGGGGCGGGTCCTCGCTCTTGCGGCCCCGCGAGAGCGCGATCAGGCGGCCGACCGGATAGCCGATCAGCCACAGCAGATTGGCGATATGCGTCCAGATCAGGCCGTGCTGGCGCAGGAAGAAGCGGGCGCGCGACGCGAACCAGTAACGCGGGCGCGGCCGTTGCGCGCGCGCCTCGCCGGTGACGCCGGTCGCCTGGCCGCCGATATGGGTGACGCGGCTGGCCGGTACGGTCCAGCTTTCGAACCCGTCCTCGGCGGCGTGCGCGCAATAATCGGTTTCCTCGAAATAGAGAAAATACTCCTCATCCATCGGCCCGATCTGCTCGAGCACCGTGCCGCGCACCATCATGCTGGTGCCGCTGACCCAGTCGGTCTTCATCGGCGCATTGGGCTGCGGCGGCGCGATCACCGGATTGCCGAGCAGGCGCGTGATCGGGCCGAAATTGACCGCGGCGTTGAATTCGGAACGCGGCGACATGAAGCGGAACGCACTCGGCCAGATCGTGCCGTCGGGTTCGAGGCAGCGGCTGCCGGCGATGCCCGCTTGCGGATGGTCTTTCAGGAAATCGACCAGGGCGCCGAGCGCGCCTTCCTCGGCGATCGTGTCGGGGTTGAGCAGCCAGGCATATTCGGGAAGCGCGCCGGTTTCGTGCGCATACCAGGCGATGCCGACATTGTTGCCCGCCGCGAAGCCGCCGTTGCGCGTTTCGGCGAGCAAGGTGCACCAATCCTCGTAGCCGCGATCCGCGATGCCTTTGGCGATGATCTCCGCCGAGCCGTCGGCCGAGCCATTGTCAACGATCACGACGTGGCTATCAGCGCGCACGCGGACGTCGATCTCGAGCGCGCCGGCCGCGTCGAGCGCGAGCAAGGGCGTACGGTAATTGACGATCACCACGAGCACGGAAACAGGCTTCATGCCGCTATCGTCCCCGCCTCATCCACCAAGCGCAAGAGGCTTGCCCGTACAGAGGGGAATTGACAATGGCCCGCGCCTGATCGACCGGAAAACCATGACCGAGACTGTTTATCGTATCGAGGGCGCCACCGGCCCGTGGGAAGTCGTGATCGGGCTGGAGGTCCACGCCCAGGTCACGTCGAACGCCAAGCTCTTCTCCGGCGCGGCGACCGCGTTCGGCGCCGAGCCCAATACCCAGGTCAGCCTGGTCGACGCCGCCATGCCCGGCATGCTGCCCGTGCCCAACCGGGAGTGCATCCGCCAGGCAGTGCGCACCGGCATGGCAATCGGCGCGCAGATCAACCGCTGGAGCCAGTTCGACCGCAAGAATTACTTCTACGCCGATCTGCCGCAGGGCTATCAGATCAGCCAGCTCTACCATCCGCTGGTGGGCGAAGGCGCGATCGAGATCGAACCGGCCGAAGGCGAGACCAAAACGATCGGGATCGAACGGATCCATGTCGAACAGGACGCGGGCAAGCTGATGCATGATCAGCATCCGACGCGTTCCTATGTCGATTTGAACCGCTCGGGCGTCGCGCTGATGGAGATCGTGTCCAAGCCCGACATGCGTTCGCCCGCCGAAGCCGGCGCCTATCTGCGCAAGCTGCGCGCGATCCTGCGCTACGTCGGTTCGTGCGACGGCAATATGGAGCAGGGCTCGATGCGCGCCGACGTCAATGTCAGCGTGCGCAAGCCGGGCGGCGAACTGGGCACCCGCACCGAGACCAAGAACGTCAATTCGGTCCGCTTCGTGATGGCGACGGTCGAGGGCGAGGCGCGCCGTCAGATCGACGTGCTCGAAGCCGGCGGCAAGATCGTCCAGGAAACGCGCCTCTACGATCCGGACCGCAACGAGACGCGATCGATGCGCTCCAAGGAGGATGCGCACGATTATCGCTATTTCCCCGACCCGGACCTGCTGCCGTTGGTGCTGGAGGACGATTTCCTCGCGGAATGCGCGGGCAGCCTGCCCGAGCTGCCCGACGCCAAGCGCCAGCGCTATGAAGATGCGCTCGGCATTTCGGCGTATTCGGCAAGCGTGATCACCGCCGACGTCGAGACCGCGCGCTGGTTCGAGGCGTTGCTCGCCGCGACCGGCAAGCCCGAAACCGAAGTCGCCAAGCCCGCCGCCAACTGGCTGACGTCCGAATTGTTCGGCGCGTTGAACCGGCTGGGCAAGGATATCGCCGACAGTCCGGTGAGCCCGACGCAGGGCGCGGAGCTGATCGCGCTGGTTGCCGACGGCACGCTGTCGGGCACGCTTTCCAAGCAGGTGTTCGAGATCATGCTCGAAACCGGCGAGGATGCGGGCAAGATCGTCGAGGAGCGCGGGCTCAAGCAGACCAGCGACACCGGCGCGATCGAGGCCGAGATCGCCAGGGTGATGGACGCCAATGCCGACAAGGTCGCCGAATATCGCGGCGGCAAGGACAAATTGTTCGGCTTCTTCGTCGGTCAGACGATGAAGGCGATGGCGGGCAAGGCCAATCCGGCGGTGGTCAACGAACTGCTGAAGAAAGCGCTCGACGGCTAGAGCGGTTCGCGATCCGATTGCATCGGATCAACCGCTCTACGTTTTGTCTTACCGCGATTTCCGAGCCAGCAGGTGATTCCGCCTGCTTCGAAATCGCTCTAAGCTGCGGCATTTTCCGGATCGAGCGGTGCCCGCTTGCGGCTGCGCCGCGCCTCGAACCCGCGCACGCATTCGCCGATCGCGACGCCGACGACCAACGTGCCGAGGAACATGAAGATCGGATAGCGTCCGTGCAGCGGGCCATCGCTGATCGACACCACGATCCGGCTGGCCAGATAGATGTAGATGGTCGAACTCGCGATCAGGCGCACGCAAAAGGCAAGCGGGGTCGGTACGCGCACCCGCGGCAGGAACAGCAACGGGATCAGGCCGATCGTCAGCACGATCGGCCAGCTGCCCCAGCCGGCGGCCCAGCCGACCGTCGCCACCATCATCGCCGAGACGATCACCCGCTCCCACAAGCGCGGCAGCGCGGCGAGCGCCATGCCGCCGAAGGCAAGGAACAGGAACGCGTCGGGCGTGCGCGGCGGGAGATCGTATATCGGCCGCAGTTCGTTCACGACCAGACGCAGCACGATCGCCGCGACGACCAGCCCGATCAGGCTGGCCGAAGGGCGCTTTTCGACCGCATGCCGCAACGCCGGAATCGCGAACAGGGCCGCGATGATGATGGTCATCTGGATCAGCGCTTCGAAGAACCAATACATGTGAAGCGAGCCCGACGGCCCCGAGAAGAACACCCCGATCAGCGCGAAATTGCGCCAGTCGAAACCGTCCTTCAGCGAATAGAGGACCATCACCAGATAATAAGGCAGGATGTAGCGTACGAAGATCGACGGCACGACGTCGAACGGCCTGCGCGACAGCAGCGTCGGGCCGCGAAACCGGAACAGGTTGAGGCCGAAGATCAGCAACAGGATGCTGGACCCGCCCGCTAACGATATGCCCAAATGGTTGGGCCACCAGGCATGGCTCGCCGAAATGAGCGTGATCGCGAACGACCGCGCCAGCATTTCGCCTTCCACGGCCTTCATGCCGCGGCGCGGCCGCGTGGCGGCCGCGTTCTGCATGCGCTCTTCGAGCTCGCCGATGCTGATCGTTTCCCAGCCCGGCGGCAGTTCGCCGATCGCTTCCTCGATCAGGATCGTGGCCTGCACGTAGCTGAGCGAATCGCCGCTGAGCGACGCGAAGGATGCGTCGGCACCGATCGCATGGCGCGGCGAAAGCGATTGGTAGAAGGCGCGCAGCCGATCGGCGCTGACCGGCTGGGCCGCCTGCTCCCGCGCGATGCGTTCGGCATCAGCGGCGTAAAGTTCGCCGAGCGCCTTGCGGCGGATCTTGCCCGTCTCGGTGCGCGGCAACGCGTGGACCTGCCACAATTCGATATCGCCGGCGGCGAGATTCCATTCCTCCGCCGCGGCATCGGCGGCGTCGCGCAACGCGTCGAGATCGAGCCCGGCACCGTGCGCGATGACCAGGGATTGGCCGCGCAGCGCGTCGGCACGGCCGATCACCGCCAGCTCCAGCGTCTCGTCGCCCATCGCCTTGAGCAGATTCTCTTCGAGGAACCCGGCCGGCACCTTGATGCCGCTGACGTTGATCAGGTCGTCGGCGCGCCCGAGATAGTGGAGATTGCCGTCGCGCATCTCGCCCAGATCGGACGTGCGCAGCCATCCGTCCGCGCCGGCGGTCGGCGTGAGCCCGGCGTCGGTCAGCACGCCATCGGCAAGGTGCGGGCCGGCGATGCAGATCAGGCCGTCCTCGTCGATCCGCAGGCGCACTTCGCCCTGCGGCCGACCGACGCTGGCGAGCGCGTCCGCACTCGCGCCGTCGACCCGCAGGAAGGTGGTGCGCGAGGCTTCGGTCAGCCCGTAATGCTGGACGATCCGCGCGTTGGGGAAGAGGACGGCGATCTGCGCCTTCTCCTCGCCGCTCATATATTGGCTGCCGATCTCGAGCCATTTGAGCTTCGACCCGACCTTGGCGATTTGCGCGCGTTGCTGCAGCACCAGCCGCAGCAGGGTCGGCACCGCCGAAAGCGCGTTGATTTCGCCGCGATCGAGCATCGAAACCAGTTCGTCGATCCGAAAGCCATTTTCCGGAAGGAACGAACGGCCACCCGCCGCCGCGACCGTACGCAGGCGGGCGAGGCCGAACGAATAGGTGAGCGGGACGCCGATATATTCGCGGATCGAGTTATCGATCTCCATCACATCGATCAGGCGCCGGCAGGTATCGGAAATGGCGCGGCGGCTGATGAGGATCGGCTTGGGCTGGCCGGTCGTGCCCGACGAGAAGCTGACCTGCGCGGGGGCGGGATCATCGTCCAGCTCGACCCGGGCATCGAACCAGCCGCCGCCGGGCGCGACGGCGTGGACCGGCGCGTCCTTCAACGCCGCCAGCGGCGGCGGCGCGGCGGGATCGACCGCGACCAGGACCTGCCTGGCGTCCCAGGCCCTTACGACCGCGCGTGCAAAGTCGAGCGAGCTCCGTTTTTCGACGACGAAGGAATCGGTGTCGCTCAAGATCGGCATATTGCTCCCCAACAGTCCGCCCGGCAGCAGCTGCGCCTTAGGGGGATAAGCAGATATGCGCGAAGAAACAAAGCCATCGCGCGGCGACGCCGCCGACCTGCCGAAAGCATTTCAGGTGAAGCGCCGACTCATCCAGCCTCAAGGGTCCCGTGCACATTGGCGGCATTCCGACGCGCCCGGGCGGCCTCCCGATCCGCGAGGATCAAGGCGCGGATCGGGGGACCGGCGACGGCCGGCGCCATCTCGCCGCCCGCCTGCTGTACCGGCACGCGCCGCAACGCCCAGACCGCCGAGCCCAGCGCGCAGATGATGTAAAAATAGGTGCTGGTTTCCCCGCCGAAGCTGGTGAAGGCGATCACCGGAATCATGAAGAGCGCGACCGAAAAGACCAGTGCCCCGGCGTTGCGCCCGATCGGATTGGTGTTGAACCGCGGGCGCGCGGCCAGCATCGCCAGGCACATGGTCACGAACACGCCCGCCAGCCCGATTATGCCCATATAGCCGAGCGTCAGGCCATAACTGATATAGCCATTGACCAGATCGATGATGTGTTGGCCCTGACGCATGTCTTCGAGGTTATCGAGCGCCTTCTTCATGGTCGTGCCGAGCATCGGGTGCTTGTGAATCTCTTCCATGCCGCGCGCGAACAAGCGGACGCGATAGTCGGTCGAGCCGCGGCTGGCGTTACCCTTGCCCATCATTTCCGCCACGAACTGCGAATGGGACGCGGCCACGAGTCCGACGGTGTAGAGCGCCGTCACGACGGCGAACTTGACGAAGAGAGGCCCCCACTTCTTCACGTAGAAATCGAACGCCAGATATCCGATGATGATGCCGAAATAGGCGCCGCGCGAATTGGGCGCGATCAGCCCGACGATCATCACCGCGCAGGCAAAATACCATTTCTGCTTCGTGGGGAAGGCGGAACGCATCGTCAGCATCGCCACTCCGCCCAGCGCCAGGAAATTGCCGAGCGAGGTCGATTCGGGGAAGGTCACCGGCGATCGGATCATACCGCCACGCACCTGCTGGAAGGCGTTGGTCTGCGCGGTGGCATGCAGATTGGCCTCCAGCTGCTTGTACAGCAGCCAGTGGAGATGGGCTTCGCAGGTCGCGACGACCGCCAGCACGAAGCCGCCGAGCGCCAGCGCGAGCATGAATTTGCGCACATCCTCCCAAGAGGTGAGCGCCCGGCTGAGAAAATAATAAGGCAGCACGATGTTCAGCAGGATCGGGATCAGCTGCCGCGTCATCAGGTTGAGATCGGGATCGCGCGCCTGGGAGATTTCCAGCACGACGATAATCATCATCGAGATGTCGAAATGGGCGAGCAGCCGCGGTTTCGGGCCCCGATCGCGGTTGCGCAGATAGGCGACCATCAGGCCGAGCGTGGCAAAGAGATATTTGTTCGCCGGCATCAGATAGGAGCCGTGAAGCGTCATCTTGTAGAAGGTCACCGGCGCCGCGACGTAGACGATGGCGTATAGAGCCGCCGCCCCTCCCCTGCTCTTCGCATAGAGCGGGATCGCCAGGAAAATCGCGAGGTAGAACAGCCAGACGACGTGGCAGAGCATGCCGATGCAGTAGAAACCGACGAAAATCTTGAGCGGCGCGCCTTTCACCCAGTCGGCGTCCTCCCGCTTGAGCAGGTAGGCAAAGGCATGGACTGCAAAGAACAGCAGCACCGCGCCTTTGATCGTCATGAGGAGCTGCGAAAGCATCAGTTCACCGGCCCCGCGGACGCTGGCGCAGAAGCGCCCTGCGCCTGGCGGATCGCTCGCGTCGCATCACCCAAAACCCTCAACGTTGCGCCTGATGCAGCGCATCGCTGACGGCGCGCATCTTGGGCGCGTCGGCCACGGGTTGGCCCAGATATTCGAGCAGGCCCCACGATCCGGTGCCGACGATCGGCTGCACCGAATCGAACATCATGATCGTGTCGCCGAACTTCTCCCGCCACGTATCCAGGTAGCGTTTATAGGCATCGTACATCCGCGGATCGCGCTGGATCAACGGCGGGAGTTCCTTGTCTTTGCGCAGGATGATGTGCTGCCCGGCCTCATAGGCGATATAGCGTTTGCCAAATTTGTACGCGACCGCCTTGGCGTGCCCGGCGGAATCGAGCGCCTTGTCGACCAGGTCGTTCATGCGGGCAAAGGCCTCGTCCGTATTCGTCGGCGGGTTGATGCGCAGATCGAAGCCGAAATAGGGCGCGGTCGCCAGCGCATCGATATGCTTGGCCGTGTCCTTGTAGGCGAGCACCTGGTTGGACCGGTTGGGGCCGTTCTGGCAGTTGGCCACACGGATCAGCTGGCCCGGCCGGTCGGCGAACACTTTGGCCCAGATATCCATCACCTGCGTCAGCTTTTCGGCATAGCGAAACAGCCGGGCGTCCTCGGGGTTGGGCGACAGGCCTTCGTCCACGCCTTCCTGCTTCGCCTGCTTGCTCGCCGGGAATTGCGCGTTCCAGACCTCGTTGCCGGCCTCGACATAGACGTGGCGGTCGCGTGGCAGATGATCGTGCACATATTGCGCGAAGCGGCGGACATAATCGTCGTCGGCATTCCACGGCATGTTGAACCAGGCGTCGGTGTTCGTCTGCGTCGCCAGATCGACCATGTCCTCGACCGAGACACCGTCCTGATCGCGGACCTCGACCGAGCTCGGCGTGTGCCGTGTGCCCCACGTCACCGGCGCATTGTTGTTGGTGTTCTGCCAATCCATGAAGCGGATGACCTTGAACTGGCGAACGAAATCCAGGAAGTGCGGCTCGAACCGGATGTTGCGTGGCATATTGGCCTCGCGGCAATCCAGATCGCGGATCGGGTTGGTCTGGTCGAGCGCGATGATCTTCAGCATGATCAGCGACTTGCCGTAGGATCCGTTATTCACCCAGTGGAAGGTCACGTCGTTGGCGCCGCCGGTATTATTGCCGCGCACGCCGCTGCCCGCGACCTTGATCATGCCGCGACCCGCGAAGGTGCAGCGGATCGTCGCGTCGCTCCCGAAGGCCGGCTGGTTGAGCATGCGGTAAACGGCGATGTCGTTCGGAAGCCGCAACAGGTTGCCGTCCTTGTCGAGCTGATCGGGCGTGATCGGCGGCGGCTTGGGCGCGGCCAGTTGCCAGTTGCTGCCCAGCACCAGGTTCGCGAAAGCGCGCGAGGCGCGATAGGGCGCGGGCGAGCTTAGATTTATGCCGATCGTGGTCGGCGGCACGGGAAGGCTGGCCGCGGCAGCCAGGCCACTGCCCGCCGCCGCCACGCCCGCAGCGGCCGCGGCCCGAGTCCATTTGCCGTGGCGCATATGATGCTCCCGATACAGTCTTGCCGATACCAGGGCCACGCAGACCAAGGCGACACCGACAGCCAACAGCCATAGCACGCGCCTGTTCCGCTTCGGTCCGCCAGGTGGGGCCTGGGGGTGCCTGTTCGGTGTCCTGCGCGTGCCGGCCATGGGCGTCCTAGCCGCCGTCTGATGAATTGATCATTGCTCGCGCGGTCCGGCGCTGCCGCCGTGGCGGGCACTGTCGTCGAGCGCCTGACGGAAAAGCGGCCACAGGCTGGCGGCATAGCCGCTCGACAGATGATCGTGGTCGGCAAAGATCGAGCGGCCATCTTGGATATAATCGCACCGCCCGTTGGGGCACATCATCCGGTCGATCCAGACCGGGGTCACGCCCGGATCCTGCGCCAGATCGGTCATCGCGGCGCGGACATTCGCCACCTCGATCAGATATTCCTCGTGCGTGACGGAGGTGGGATGCTTGACCCGGCCGTAGAAAAGCAGCTCGCGCGAACCGACGCCGGCGACGTCGTAGCCCGGAATCGGGATCGCGCTGACGATGATCACCTTCTTGCCCGCCTGGCGCAGCCCCGCCACCAGCGCCCGCAGCCGCTGGACCGCATATTGATAGCGTTCGGACGGCTGCGGCGTGAGCCCCGTGTAGCGCGCGCCTTCGTCGCGATATTCCTGCCAGCTTTCGGCCACGATCACGGTGCTGGCGCGAGAGGCGATGATCCGCGCATAATTGGCACGCTGGACCTCGCCGCAGGCGGGCGTCATCGCATCGCCCAGCACGGGCGCACAGCCATAGGAATAGACCAAAAGCCCCGTCCGGTCGCCCAGCGCCTGGCGTAGCGCGGGGGTGTACATCTGGGCGTGGCTGTCGCCCCACAGGATGACGTCCGCATCCTCGGCGCGCTTCGAAGGCAGGTTGATCGGACAGGCCAGCGCGTTGCCGAAGCGGACGAAGCTGGGCAGCGGACATTTCCACGTCCGGTCCGACGCATCGTTGAGCCGCGCCACCGCTGCCGGAACACGGCCGGGCAGACCATGCGTCTTCATCATCAGCGTGGCCACGGCGAGCAACAGAACCGATCCCACCGCCGACCAGATCCAGATGGTGCGATCCGAGACCGAGGCGCGGCGGAACGGCCGTTCGACGAAGCGCCAGGACAAAGTCGCCAACACGAAGGCTGCGGCCACGGCCGCGATCGCCTGCCCGGGCGTGAGCGGATCATCGATCGCCCAATAGCGAGCGAAGGCCAGCACCGGCCAATGCCACAGGTAGAGCGAGTAGGAGATCAGGCCGACGAAGACGATCGGCTTCCACGACAGGATCGGCGAGACGAGATGCTTGCCGCCTGACCCCGCATAGATGACCGCCGCCGCGCCGAGGACCGGCGCGACTGCGCCCAGACCCGGGAAGGGCAGCGGCAGCAGGGTCGTCGCCATCGGCAGCAGGATGCCGGCGAGACCCGCCAGCCCGACGATCGACCGCGCCCACCAGCGCGAAAGCGGCGGAATCACGCCGGTTGCGAGGATCGAGCCCGCCAGCAATTCCCAGGCGCGGAACGGCACGAGGTAGAAGGCGATCGTGCCGTTACGATGCGCCACCGCATAATAAGCCGCCACGAACGACGCGAGCGCGAGCAAAGTCAGCAGCAGCGCGAAGATTCGCCCCCGCACGCGGACGATGCGCACCAGCAGCGGGAAGAAGATGTAGAATTGCTCCTCGACACCAAGCGACCAGGTGTGGAGCAGAGGCCAGGTTTGCGTGCCGTGCGCGAAGTAGTTGGACATGCGCCAGAAGGCGATGTTCGACGCGAACAGCAGGGTGGCGTCGGTCGTCCACGCGGTCCGCGAAAGATCGTGCGGCAACAGCATAAAGACGCCCGCCGCCAGCACCGCCGCCAGCATCACGAACAAGGCCGGCAGGATGCGGCGTGCGCGGCGCTGATAGAAGCGGATGATCGACGTATCCTTCATCAGGATACCGGTGATCAGATAGCCCGAGATCACGAAGAAGACGTCGACGCCCATGAAGCCGGCCGGAAACGAGACCAGCTCCGCGTGGAACAGGACGACGGCAACGACGGCAATGGCGCGGAGCCCGTCAATGTCCGGGCGGTAGCGGATAGGATGTGGTTCGCCGCTCACGCACTGCCCCAAGCTCGGATACGCGGTGGGCTTAACCGCCCCCCTCTGCCGAAACAAGCGGCGCGATAGCAACGATCATGCCTTGGTCGATCCAGGCTGATTCAGCCTGGATCGTGAATCAAGGTATCAACCAATGAATAGAGCCTGATTCACGTCATCAGCGGAAGCGCATAGCGCTTCCACCAACGACGATCAGGCTCTAGCGGTCGTGCTCCGTTCGAGCCGGGGCCAGCTCGCGACCAGCCAGGCACCACAGGTCAGAAGACTCGCCATGCCGAGCATGGTGAGCTGCAGCCGGTCCTGCGGCGCGGCCGCCACGCCCGGAATATGGAGCAGCAGCACGAAGGACGACATCATCAGCGCCTCGATCGTCGCCGCGATCCGCACGCGCAACCCCGCCAGCAGACAGAGGCCGGTCAGCGCATGGATCGTACCGGTCAGGTAGGCGATCCCCAGGCGCTGCGGCAGCCAGGCGGGCACCATCTGCGCGGTGAAATCGGCATAGACGAAGTGCGACACGCCGAAGATGACGAGGCACAGGCCGAAGCCGAGGCGAAGCGCGAGCGCGCGGCGGTCGCTGTCGAAACAGCCGGTCAGCGTCGCGAGGCCAAGCGCGTTGGCCGACGCCTCGCCCAGGCCGAGCAGGGCCCCCGTGTCATGCGCGATCACCACATGCGGCAGGTGGAGCAGCAGCGCCCACAGACCGATCCATCCCGAGGCCAGCATCGCGGCCTTCGTGCGCCATTGCGGCAGGAACAGGCCGAGCCCGCCGAGGATCAGGATGATGCCGGAGAGAAATGCGAACGGGACGGTCCACGACGCGCCCGCGGGGGTCGGCTGCCAGGTCATCAGGCTGTCGCGATAGACGAGGTTGAGGATGCCCAGAAAGACCAGCACGATGCCGGCGACGATCGTCGCGGCCTGCCTCACTTTGTCCATATCGCTCCCCTTATCGATCCGGCCCTTTGTCCCGCAGGGCCCGCGATATCCTAGCGCAATCCAGCGTCCGTTTGAATCGGCAAGCTATGGACCAGTCGCATCCAGGCGATATGGACCAGCCATCCGGACGCCAGGCCGCGGCGTTACAGTTCGCGCAGCGTCCGGTGCACCGTCGCGGGGATGCGGAATTTCATCGGCGTGCGCGCGTCCCGGATCGCGATGGTCGTCTGGTTTTCCTTGAACGCCGGGAAGCGGGCATAGACGAATTGCGCGACCCGGCTCTTGAGCGAGCGGATCGGCAAGGTTTCGCCCAGGCTGAAATAATATTGGCGTGCGATCCGATAGCCGAGCCGCTCGAGCATCCGCCGCACCTCGGGCGCGGTATATTCCCGCCAGTGCCCGTTCGCGATTTCGGAGCTTTTCGGGTCGAGTTGCGAAAAGAAGCTGTCGACCGAAACCCCGATCGAATGCCCGATCGCCAGCGCCTTGCGGTTGTAGATGCTCGCCATGTTGGGCAGCGACAGATAGAAAACCGAATTCGCGCTGCCGACGCGGTTGATTTCCTTGAGCAAGGGCAGCGGGTTGAAGTTGAGGTGTTCCAGCACCTCGCACATGATGACGACGTCGAAGCTTTCGTCGTCGAACGGCAGCACGAATTCCTCCAGCCGCACGCCCCTGGTCGCGACCTTGTGCCGGCCGAAGCGTTCGACCTGCGCGGGCAATTCGATATATTCGGGAATGTCGGCGGCGGTGACCGCATAGCCGAGATCGGCCAGCGCCATGCACACGACGCCGAAGAAGGCCCCGATCTCCAGCACGCGGACCGGGCCGCCTTCGGGCGGGCGATGGTCGAGAATGTCGCGAACGGTGCGGACATATTCGTGGCGATGCCGCGCCACATAATCCGATTCCTCGGCGGCACCGCCTTCCACCAGCACGAGATCGAAGCCGATCAATTCCGCGATGGCCTTGTCCACGGCCGCAGCCGCGCGCGCTTCGCTCATTACCCGCTCCCCATTGCCGGAAAGGACCAATGTATCGGCAGCCGAAGGGGGGTCAAGGACGCGGGCAGGAAAAGCGCCGGCCCGGGCGGGACTTACGGCTCAGCGTTCGAACCCCTGGTCCTGGACCTTGTTCTCGCCACCCGTCCCGGCGGTGCCGGCGAAGTCGCCCGGACTGTCTTCGACATTCTCTCGGCCCGGGTCGGTCGGGGGGCTCACCTGCTCGGGCGAATCGGATGGGCCGTCGGGATCGGAATCGGGGTGTGCGTCGGGTTGGCTGGCCATGGTCTCTCTCCTTGTTGCCACATCAACGAACCGCCGTCCGACCGGCTCCCTCTTGTCCTTGCCCTCCCGCGCCTGCTGCTATAAGCGCCCCGCTTTCCGACAAGCGTGCCGCGGGCGTGGCGGAACTGGTAGACGCGCTGGATTTAGGTTCCAGTATCGCAAGATGTGGGGGTTCGAGTCCCTTCGCCCGCACCAGCCCGAACATGCCCACCGCATCCATTTTTCGAAGGCTTTGAGTAAGCGACCATGCAGACTGTCGAGACGTTGAACGAGGGCCTCCGCCGCTCCTACAAGCTCACCATTCCCGCGAAGGATATCGCGGCGAAGGTCGACGCCGAAGTGAAGCGCGCCGCGCCGACCATCAAGATGCCCGGCTTTCGCCCCGGCAAGGTTCCGCCGAACCTGATCAAGAAGATGCATGGTCCGGCGCTCGAGCAGGAAGCGCTCAACACCGCCGTCCAGGAAGGCGTGCAGTCGCTGATCAGCGAGCAGGGCCTGCGCCCGGCGATGCAGCCGCAGGTCGCGCTGGATGACGATTATGCCACCGGCAAGGACGTCGAGGTCAAGGTCGACCTGGAAGTGCTGCCGAACGTGCCGACCCCGTCGATCGACGGGATCAAGCTTGAGCGCCTGACGGTCGAACCGAGCGCGGCCGAAGTCGACGAGCAGATCAACCGCTTCGCCGCCCAGCAGAAGAGCTTCACGCCCGCCAAGAAGGGCCATCCCGCGGTCGAAGGCGACCAGGTGATCGTCGATTTCGCCGGCAAGACCGCCGACGGCGTCGCTTTCCCGGGCGGCACCGGCGAGGACATGGCGGTCGAGCTCGGCTCGGGCCGCCTGATCCCCGGCTTCGAAGCACAGCTGGAGGGCGTTAAGATCGGCGAGAGCAGGACGCTGAACGTCACCTTCCCCGCCGATTATGGCGAGAAGAGCCTGGCCGGCAAGCCCGCGACCTTCGACATCACCGTCAAGGAGATCAAGGTTCCGGGCGACGCGAAGATCGACGACGAATTCGCCAAGGGCCTCGGCCTCGAAAGCCTCGACAAGCTCAAGGAGCTGTTCAAGGGCCAGGTCGAGCAGGAGCTGAACGGCCTCACCCGCACCTACATGAAGCGCAAGCTGCTCGATCAGCTCGCGCATGGCCACGACTTCCCGGTTCCGCCGTCGATGGTCGAAGCCGAATTCGCGCAGATCTGGAGCCAGCTCGAGCACGAAGCGAGCCATGAGGAAGATCCCGCCGCCGCGCTCGCCGAGATGGAGAAGGACAAGGACGATTATCACGCGATCGCCGAGCGCCGCGTCCGCCTGGGCCTGCTCCTGTCGGAGATCGGCCGCCAGCACAATGTCGAGGTGACGCAGCAGGAAATGCGCATGCTCGCGATGCAGGCCGCGCAGCAATATGCCCCCAAGGACCGCGAGCGGTTCATGGAATATGTCCAGTCCGACCCCGTCGCCGCCGCACAGATCCGCGCGCCGCTATACGAGGACAAGGTCGTCGACTTCCTGTTCGACAAGGCCGAAGTGACCGACCGCGCCACGACCCGCGACGAGCTCGAGGCGGCGATCGAATCCGAGGATGACAGCATCGGCGGCCACGTCCACGGCCCGGACTGCGGCCATGATCACCACGATCACGACCATGACCACAAGCCGAAGAAGGCCGCCGCCAAGAAGGCTGCGCCTGCCGAGGACGCCGCGCCTGCCAAGAAGCCGGCTGCGAAGAAGGCTGCGCCCGCGGAGACGGCCGAGAAACCCGCCGCCAAGGCCAAGGCTGCTCCTGCTGCCGACAAGGCCGACAAGGCTCCAGCCAAGAAGGCTGCGCCCAAGAAGGCGAAGTAATTATCATCACCCTTCGCGGTGACGATTCAGAGAAGGGCATGGGCGCCAGGCCCGTGCCCTTTTCTATTTCGGCGCGGCGCCATAAGACACGCGCATGAACCCGCGCGTCGCCGTCATCCTCCCCTGCTATAACGAGGAAGCGGCGATCGGCCTGACCGTCGCCGGTTTCCGCGCGGCGCTGCCCGACGCCGACATCTACGTCTTCGACAACAATAGCAGCGACCGCACCGTCGAGGTCGCGGCGCAGGCCGGCGCGATCGTCCGGCGCGAGCCGATGCAGGGCAAGGGCCATGTCGTGCGCCGCATGTTCGCCGACATCGAGGCCGACATCTATGTGATGGCCGATGGCGACGCGACCTATGATCCGGTTGCCGCGCCGGAGATGATTCGCCGCCTGAAGGACGAACATCTCGACATGGTGGTCGGCGCCCGCGCGAGCGAGATCGAAGAAGCCTATCGGCGGGGCCACCGGCTCGGCAATCGGATGCTGAACGGCATCCTCGCCCGTCTGTTTGGGCGCACGTTCAGCGACATATTGTCCGGCTATCGCGTCTTCTCGCGCCGTTTCGTGAAGAGCTTCCCGATCCTGTCGGCGGGCTTCGAGATCGAGACCGAGATCAGTGTCCACGCGCTCGAACTGCGGATGCCGGTCGCCGAAATGGTGACCCAATATGGCGCGCGGCCCGAAGGCTCGGCCTCCAAATTGTCGACCTATCGCGACGGCTGGCGCATCTTGCGCACGATCCTGACCCTGTTCCGGATCGAACGGCCGGTGCTTTATTTCGGCTCGCTCGGCTTCCTGCTCGCGCTGCTGGCGCTGGCCCTCGCCGCGCCGCTGATCGTGACCTATGCCCAGACCGGCCTCGTGCCGCGCTTTCCGACTGCGATCCTGGTGACGGGACTCGCCATCGTCGCCTGCCTGTGCTTTTTCGCGGGCCTGATCCTCGACACGGTGGTGCGGGGCCGGCGGGAAATGCGCAGGCTGGCCTATCTGGCGCTGCCGGCCATTTGATCACCGAATTCCTGTTGCATTGCAGCAAAAACCGACGCTTGAGACTGGGCACCGACTGAACCGAGGGTTTCGATGGCCGACGCTAGCCAGATCAATTTCCTGCCCGCCGAGCTTTCGATCATCGTGCCGACTTTCAATGAGTCGCAGAACGTGCCGCTGCTCGCGGAGGCGGTCGCCAAGGCCCTGCCCGGCGTGCGGTGGGAAATGATCTACGTCGACGACAATTCGCCCGACGGCACATCGGAAACGGTGCGCCAGATGGCGCTGGTCGATCCGCGGATCCGCGTGATCCATCGCCACAATCGGCGCGGGCTCGCCACCGCGTGCATCGAGGGCATCCTGTCCAGCGCCGCGCCCTATGCCGCGGTGATCGACGCCGATCTGCAGCATGACGAGAAGATCCTTGGCGCGATGCTTGAGCGGATCCGGCAGGACAATGTCGATCTGGTGGTGGGCAGCCGCTATGTCGAAGGCGGCGGCGTCGGCGACTGGGACAGCAAGCGCGTGATGGTGAGCAAGGTCGCGACGCGCATGGCGACGCGGCTGACGCGGACGCCGATCAGCGATCCGATGAGCGGCTTCTTCATGGTCCGGCGCGACGCGTTCCTGCGCTCGCTGCCCAATCTGTCCTCGATCGGCTTCAAGATCCTGCTCGATATCGCCGCGAGTGCGCCGCAGCCGCTCCGCGTCGCCGAGGTGCCCTACACGTTCCGCACGCGCCAGCATGGCGAGAGCAAGCTCGATAGCCTGGTGCTGTGGGAATATCTCCAGCTCATCCTCGACAAGGCGTTCGGCCGCTACATTCCGGCCCGCTTCATGAGCTTCGCGATGGTCGGCAGCTTCGGCGTGTTCGTCCACTTCACGATCCTGACGATCATGTTCATGGGCGTCGGCGCGACGTTCGAAGTATCGCAGGCGGCGGCGAGCATCGTCGCCATCTCGAACAACTTCTTCCTCAACAACGCGCTGACCTATCGCGACCAGCGGCTCAAGGGCCGCGCGCTGTTCTTCGGCTGGGTCACGTTCAACCTGGTCTGCGCGACCGGCGCCGCGGCCAATATCGGCGTCGCCGACTGGCTGTTCGGCCGCAACACCTATTGGGTCCTGTCCGCGATCGCCGGCGTGCTCGTCAGCGTTGTATGGAACTACGCGATGTCCTCGCTCTTCACCTGGCGGCGGCGCAGCTAGGTTCTGTTTCAGTTTCACTGAAACAGATGCGGCGAGCGGAAAACAGAGCTAGGAAGCGATCGGATCGTCGGGCGCGCGGCGCGCGGCCTGACGGAGCAGCAGGCAGACGACGCAGAAGGCGATCAGCCCGACATCGCCGGGCTGGCGGAAGCGCCAGCTGCCCCAGCTGATCGCCGCGACCGCGCTCACGAACAAAGGCAGGACCCAGAAGCGCGCGAGCGTGGTGCGCGCGGTGCGCATCGTCGCCAGGCAGAAGCCGGCGAAGACGAGCAGAATGATGGTCGGCACGCTGCCCAGCAGCAATTGCGCCCAACCGTTCCGCGTCAGGGGGTAGAAGCCCCACATGTAAAGCAGCTTGCACGCCTCCAGATGGGCGGCGGCACCGGGGTTTGCCTTGATCCAGGCGATGGCCCGCGTCTTCAGCAATTTGTCTTGCTGATCATAAGGCAGCTTGAGTTCGGCCGGCGTGAGATAGCCGTTGGTCTGGAGCGTGAGCCATTTCCCAGGTCCGATCCAGACGTTGCGGCCGCCGGTGAGCAGGCGGCGCTGCGACCAGGGTTCGAGCAACTTGGGGCTGAGCCCCCCCGCCAGCGTTTCCCCGCCGTTCGACGTGATCAGGATCGGGTGGTGGAAGCGCATCGTCATGTGCGCCGCCCAGGGCAGGGTCGCCGCCGAAAAGGCCAGGGCCACCAGCGCCACGCGCTGCACCGCGCGTTTGAACGCGCCTTCCTCGATCAGCACGATCAGCGCCAGGAAGGGTGTCATGATCAGGTACATCGGCCGCACCTGGGTCGCGGCCGCGAGCAGCAGCCCCGACGCGAGCGCCCACAACCAGTCGTGCGCACCGCGCGGCCGCCCGGTTCGCGCGCCTGGGGGCAGCGCCCACATGGCCAGCAGGAAGACCGGCAAGGCCATCGTCTCGCTGTAGAGCGACACGCCGTAATAAACCGCGGGCGGCCAGATCGCGAGCACCAGACCCGCCAGCCCACCCGCCGCGATCGAACCCGTCACCCGGCGCACGACCATCGACAGCAAGGGCGCAGAGAAGGCGTAGAAAGCCGCCACCGCCACCTGGAGCAGCACGAAATTGGTGCTGAACGAGCGGACGCCCGCGATCAGCAGGGGGAAGGCGAGCGTACGACGCGCGGTAAGCTCGAGCGTGCCCGCAAGCAGCCCGCTCGCCATATTGTAATATTCGAGCTCGTCGGCTTCGAGCTGCGCGGGCGCGGCGCGGAATTTATAGACGAAGCCGAACACCAGATCGACGACCAGGCTGACCAGCAGGAGCCCGAGGAACAGGTTGCGCGGGGTGATCCAGGCGGGCAGCCTCGCGTCGAAACTGGCGGCCAGGTCGATCGGCCGCTCCGGATCGCGGTTGCGCGCTTCGTCACCCGTCATAGAGGCTCCCAAGGACCGTCAGGCCGATAGCAGGCCATCTTAACTTTTGCCGTGCGACACAAGCGCTTTCCGGACAGGCCGGCCTCGCGCCGCGCCGCCCGGCCCGCACTGCAACCTCCCCCCTTGAACCAAGTGGCGGGAAGGCCGATGTTGGCCCGGACCAAGCCAGAGGATCTGCTTTTCCATGACTGACCACGCCGACATCATCGCAGGGCTCGTGCCGATCGTTATCGAGCAGTCGAACCGCGGTGAGCGCAGCTTCGACATCTATTCCCGCCTGCTGCGCGAGCGGATCGTGTTCGTGACCGGCCAGGTCGAAGACCATATGGCCTCGCTCATCACCGCCCAGTTGCTCTTCCTCGAGTCCGAGAACCCGAAGAAGGACGTCTTCATGTACATCAACTCGCCGGGCGGCGTGGTGACGGCCGGCCTCGCGATCCACGACACGATGCAATATATCCGTCCGCGCGTCGGCACGGTCTGCATCGGTCAGGCGGCGTCGATGGGCAGCTTCCTGCTCGCCGCCGGCGAGAAGGGCATGCGCGTCGCGCTCACCAACAGCCGCATCATGGTGCACCAGCCCTCGGGCGGCGCGCAGGGCATGGCGGCGGATATCGAGATCCAGGCGCGCGAGATTCTGCGCATGCGGCATGCGCTGAACACGCTCTATGCCAAATATACCGGCCAGACGATCGAACAGATCGAGCACGCGATGGACCGCGACAAGTTCCTCGAGGCGGAAGAGGCCAAGACCTTCGGCATTATCGACGAGGTATTCGACAAGCGCCCCGCCCCGTCCGAGGAAGCCCAGGCGGCGTGAACTCTAGCGGCCGGCGCGTCGTGACGGCGCGCCGGCCGTTCGGATCCGCGTGATAGGGGACGCGCCGGACATGATTACCGTCGAACAGCGGGCGATCGGGCGCGACAATAATTTCAATTTGCTGCGCATGATCGCCGCGACGGTCGTGCTTGTCTCGCATGCCTGGCCGTTGACCATGGGCATGCACGCGATCGAACCGCTCTACACTCTTACCGGCTACAAGCTCGGCACGACCGCCGTATCGGTCTTTTTCGCGATTTCGGGCTTCTTCATCACCAAGAGCTTCGCCAACCGCGCGTCGATCGGCGATTTCGTGCTGGCCCGCGTCGCGCGCATCTATCCGGGCCTGATCGCCGTGCTGCTGCTGACGATGCTGGTGCTCGGCCCGATCTTCACCACGCTGCCGCTCGGCGTCTATTTCAGCGACATCCACACCTGGGCCTATGTGCCCGTCAACCTCACGCTCAAGAAGATGATGTGGGGCCTGCCGGGCGTATTCGCCGGCAATCCCTATGGTCATGCCATCAACGGGTCGCTGTGGACGCTCTACTGGGAGGTGTGCTGCTATGGGCTGGTGGTCGTGGCGGGCCTGATCGGCCTTAGCCGCCCCGCCTTCATGCCGCTGATCCTGGCGGTCGCGATCGGGGCGACTTTCCTGGTTCCCCAGGCCGAGGCGGGGAGTCTGCTGCGTTCGGCGGCCACGCTGTCGCTGCCCTTCGCGATCGGCGCCGCGGTCTATGTCTATCGCCGCTGGGTGCCGGTCAGCGGCTTGCTGGTATTGCTGTTGTTCGGACTGGCCGCTTTTGCGTTCGGCACCATCCTCTATCCGATGATGCACGCCTTTGCGGTGGCCTATGCGGCCCTGTGGCTGGGCTTCGCCGACATTCCCGGGATCAAGGCCTATAACCGGTTCGGGGACTTTTCGTACGGGATGTATATCTATGCCTTCCCGGTCGAACAGGCGATGATGGCGCTGTTCCACGATATGAAATCATGGCCTTTGATCCTGGCGAGCTTCCCGCTAACGCTCTTGCTCGCGATCGCGTCCTGGACCTGGATCGAATCTCCTGCCCTGAACCACCGCCACATACTGGTCGCGCGGCTGCGATTGCGACGAAAGCGGCAGGACAGCCATTAAGGCGTGCAGGGTGCGCGTCTTGTAACTGCGCAACCGCAACCAAATATCGGTCACGCAGACGGTAACCCGACAGCAAGGCCTGATGGTTTAACTTGAAAGCCTTGCCGCTCGCCGGGAGCAAGGTAGGATGCCTACCGACTCGGGCGGCCGAGAATGAAGGACGATATGACGAAGCTTAGCGGCGGCGATTCCAAGAGCACACTCTACTGCTCGTTCTGCGGCAAGTCGCAGCACGAGGTGCGGAAGCTTATCGCCGGGCCGACCGTGTTCATCTGCGACGAGTGCGTCGAGCTGTGCAACGACATCATCCGCGAGGAGACGAAGGCCACCTTCGTCAACCGCAAGGATGGCGGCGTGCCGACTCCGCAGGACATCAATTCGCACCTGGACGATTATGTGATTGGCCAGAAGCAGGCCAAGCGCGTGCTCTCGGTCGCGGTCCACAACCATTACAAGCGGCTCAACCACGGCGCCAAGGGCGCGGACGTCGAGCTCGCCAAGTCGAACATCCTGCTGGTCGGGCCGACCGGCTGCGGCAAGACTTTGCTCGCGCAGACGCTCGCCAAGACGTTCGACGTGCCGTTCACGATGGCCGATGCGACGACACTCACCGAAGCCGGCTATGTCGGCGAGGACGTCGAGAACATCATCCTCAAGCTGCTCCAGGCTAGCGACTATAACGTCGAGCGGGCGCAGCGCGGGATCGTCTATATCGACGAGATCGACAAGATCAGCCGCAAGGCCGACAATCCCTCGATCACGCGCGACGTGTCGGGCGAGGGCGTGCAGCAGGCTCTGCTCAAGCTGATGGAAGGCACCACCGCCTCCGTTCCGCCGCAGGGTGGCCGCAAGCATCCGCAGCAGGAATTCCTGCAGGTGGATACGACCAACATCCTGTTCATCTGCGGCGGCGCATTCTCGGGCCTCGAAAAGATCATCGGCGACCGCCTGCAGGGCAAGTCGATCGGCTTCGGCGCATTCGTCGCCGCTCCAGACGAGCGCCGCACCGGCGAGGTGCTGCGCCAGTGCGAGCCCGAGGATCTGCTGAAGTTCGGTCTGATCCCCGAATTCGTCGGCCGCCTGCCCGTCATCGCGACGCTCGAGGATCTGGACGAGCCGGCCTTGGTCAAGATCCTGTCCGAGCCGAAGAATGCCCTGGTGAAGCAGTATCAGAAGCTGTTCGAGATGGAGGGCGTGAAGCTTTCCTTCAACGACGAGGCTTTGTCGGCGGTCGCCAAGAAGGCGATCCTGCGCAAGACCGGCGCGCGTGGCCTGCGTTCGATCCTCGAAGGCATGCTGCTCGACACAATGTTCGACCTGCCTTCGATGGACGGCGTCGACGAGATCGTGATCGACAAGGACGTAGTCGACGGCCGCAAGGACCCGATCCGCGTCTTCGCCAAGAAGAAAGAAAAGGCCGGCGGCGACGCCGCCTGACGAATCCCCTTGGCGTCCCTATATGGGCCGCCAAGGAGTGATTCATGTCTGATCCCACTGTCATCTGCAGCTACGCCCGCACCCCGATGGGGGGCTTTCAGGGCGCGCTTTCCGGCGTTTCCGCGACCGAGCTCGGCGCCACCGCCGTCAAGGCCGCGGTCGAGCGTTCGGGCGTCGATCCAAACAAGATCGACCGCATCTATATGGGCTGCGTGCTGCCCGCCGGGCTCGGCCAGGCGCCCGCGCGCCAAGCCGCGCTCGGCGCGGGTCTGCCGCGCTCGGTCGAGGCGACCACGGTCAACAAGATGTGCGGATCGGGCATGCAGGCCGCGATCATGGCCGACGAGGCTTTGCGCGCGGGTTCGGTCGATATCGTCATCGCGGGCGGCATGGAGAGCATGACCAACGCGCCCTATCTGCTGCAGAAGCATCGCGGCGGCGCGCGCATCGGCCATGACCGGATCATGGATTCGATGATGCTCGACGGGCTCGAGGATGCGTACGAGCCCGGCAAAGCGATGGGCGTGTTCGCCGAGGAAACCGCGCGCGAATATCAGTTCACGCGCGAGGCGCAGGACGCGTTCGCGATCGAAAGCCTGCGCCGCGCCAATCAAGCCATCACCAGCGGGGCCTTCGCGGGCGAGGTGGTGCCGGTCACGGTCAAGAGCCGGGCAGGCGAGACCGTCGTCGAGCAGGACGAGCAGCCCGGCAAGGCCAAGCCGGAAAAGATTCCCTCGCTGAAGCCGGCCTTCGATAAGGACGGCACGATCACCGCCGCCAGCTCCGCCTCCATCTCCGACGGCGCCGCGGCGCTGGTGCTGGCACGCGAGAGTGTGGCCCGGGCGCAGGGCCTGGGGATCGAGGCGCGCGTGATCGCGACCGCGGCGCATGCGCATGAGCCCGCCAAATTCACCACCGCGCCGGTCCACGCGATCCGCAAGGCGCTCGACAAGGCCGGCTGGGCCGTCGCGGATGTCGACCTGTTCGAGGTCAACGAAGCGTTCGCGTCGGTGACGATGATCGCGATGCGCGACCTCGGCATCCCGCACGACAAGGTCAATGTGAATGGCGGCGCGACCGCGCTCGGTCATCCCATCGGCGCATCGGGCGCGCGCATCATCGCGACTTTGATCGCGGCGCTGAAGGCGCGCGGTCTCAAGCGCGGGGTCGCGGCGCTCTGCATCGGCGGCGGCGAGGCGACCGCGTTCGCGCTGGAGATCGCCGAATGAAGGTAGAGGGTGGCTGCCATTGCGGGCTGGTGCGGTTCGAGGTGACGCTGCCCGACGCCAAGGTGCGGATCGACGATTGCGATTGCTCGATCTGCAGCATGACCGGCTATCTCCACCTGATCGTGCCCGAAGACAGCTTCCGCCTGACCGAGGGCCGGCGCGAAACCACCACCTACTGCTTCGGGACCGGCGCTGCGCAGCACATCTTCTGCAGCCAGTGCGGCATCAAGAGCTTCTACAAGCCCCGATCCCACCCGCGCCACGTTAGCGTCAATTTTCGCTGCCTGGATGAGGACCATGACCTGGAGCCGGTGATCACGAAGTTCGACGGACGGAACCATCCCGGAGCGGTTGCGTAACGACCTTGCTTGGCGCGGCCCGCAACGAGCGGTACACCGGCGGCAGGAGAGAACATAAATGAAGCCAGCCGCCATCGACGTGGGTGAACGCTCCCCCCTTCGCCTCGTCATCCTCGCGTCGACGCTCGGCACCGTGTTCGAATGGTACGACTTCTTCGTCTACGGCACGCTCGCCGGTGTCATCGGCCAGAACTTCTTCCCCGCCGGCAATGCCGCGGTGTCACTGCTGATCACGCTCGCGACCTTCGGCGTCGGCTTCGGCATGCGGCCGGTGGGCGCGGTTCTGTTCGGGGTGCTCGGCGACAAGCTGGGCCGCAAATATACGTTCCTCGTCACGGTCGCGCTGATGGGCGGCGCCACCGCCGGCGTCGGCCTGCTACCAACCTACGCCTCGATCGGCATCGCCGCGCCTCTGCTGCTGGTGCTGCTGCGCGTGGCGCAGGGGCTCGCATTGGGCGGCGAATATGGCGGGGCGGCGATCTACGTCGCCGAACATGCACCCCGCAAGAAGCGCGGTTTCTATACCAGCTTCATCCATGCCGGCGTGGCGGGCGGCTTCCTGCTCAGCATCGGCGTCGTGCTCGGTGCAAGCCACGTCGCCACGGCGCAGGAGTGGGTCCGCTGGGGCTGGCGCATCCCGTTCCTGTTCAGCCTGGTCTTGCTCGCCATTTCGCTGTGGGTGCGGCTGATGCTGCACGAGAGCCCGGTGTTCCGCACGATGCAGATCGAGGGCAAGATCGCCAAGAACCCGCTCAAGGAAAGCGTCGACAGCTGGCCCAAATGGCGCAAGCTGCTGGTCGTCCTGTTCGGCGTAACGGCCGGCCTGACGGTGATCTTCTACACCGCCCATTTCCAGTCGCTCTATTTCATCCAGAACGCGGTGCGGATCGACGATACGCCCGCGCGGCTGATCGTGGGCTTCTCCGCCTTGCTCAGCATCGGCTGGTACATCTTCTTCGGCTGGCTGTCGGACAAGATCGGGCGGCGGCCGCCGATCATCACCGGCTATGTGCTGATGCTGCTGCTCGCCTTCCCCTTGTTCAGGATGATGCAGGCGAACGGCAATCCCGATCTGGTCGCCGCGATGGCGCGCGCGCCGGTGGTGGTGCGCGGCAGCGACTGCACCTTCAATCCGCTCGCGGCGCACGGCCAGACCACGCCATGCGGGCGCGTACTCGACAGCCTGTCCAAGCGCGGCATCACCTACAAGAAGGTCCAGATCGCCGCGGGCGCGCCGATGGTCACGATCGGCAGCAATGTGCTCGCCACAACCGACGATGCCGCGATCGAGAAGGCGCTCGCCGACGCGGGCTATCCGACCGGCAAGGTCACGCCGCCGCTGCACAGCGCTTTGAAGGTGGCGTTCGCGATCATCGCGGTCGCGTTCATATCGGGCATGACCTACGGCCCAGTCGCGGCGCTGCTGGTCGAGATGTTCCCGGCGCGGGTGCGCTACACCTCGCTGTCGATCCCCTATCATATCGGGTCGGGCTATTTCGGTGGCTTCCTGCCCTTCATCAATCAGTACATCGTCGCCAAGACCGGCGATCCGCTCGCCGGCCTCTGGTATACGATCGGCGTGACCGCGATGGCGCTGTTGATCGTATCCTTGGCGGTGCCCGAGACATCCGGCAAAGAGCTGGAATGACTAGGGCACGAACTCATGACCGGCAGCGCCCGGGACGGAGCGCATTTTTTCGCACAGGTAGGAGCAAGGAGGGAGCGATGGAGATTCATCGTGACCGACGCGCGACGCCGCTGTGCGGAAAAATGCGCCCGCCGCTTCGCGGTCGCTTGGAGAAGGCTTCCGGCTACGTTGCTTGCTTGCGCGTAGTATCGACTACGCGACTGCGCTGCGCGCCTTGCCGGCAGCCTTCTCCAAGCGATCACGGGTGCTGCCGGCCATGAGTTCGTGCCCTGATGCAGATTTGGACTTGGCAGGGCGGCTCGCGGACGCTGCCGGCGCGGCCATTCGCCCTTTCTTCCGCAAGCGCTTCGCGATGGAGGCCAAGGCCGATCGCTCGCCGGTGACCGAGGCCGATCGCGCGGCCGAGGCAGCGATGCGCGCGATCCTTGCCGCGGAGCGGCCTGAGGACGGCGTGATCGGCGAGGAATATGGACCGGATCGCCCCGATGCGGAGCGGGTGTGGGTGCTCGATCCGATCGACGGCACGCGCTCCTTCGTCGCCGGACGGCCTATCTTCGGGACGTTGGTGGCTTTGGTCGAAGCGAAGATACCGGTACTCGGGATCATCGACCAGCCGATCGCGCGCGAGCGTTGGATCGGGGCGGCGGGCGCGGCCACCACTCTGAACGGCGCGCCGGTGACGACGCGCGCCTGCGCCGCTCTGGCCGAGGCGCACCTCGCCACCACTGGCCCCGGCTATTTCACGCCGGCCAGCTGGGCAGCATTCGAGCGGGTGCGGGTGAGCGCACGCGACACGTTGTGGGGCGGGGACTGCTATAATTACGGCCTGCTCGCGGCGGGCCATCTCGACCTGGTGATCGAGGACGGGCTTAAGCTCTACGATTTCGCGGCTTTGGTGCCGATCGTCGAAGGTGCGGGCGGTACGATGCGCGATTGGCAGGGCGGCGTGCTGACCATGACCAGCGACGGCAAGGTCATCGCGGCCGGCGATCCGCGCCTGATCGACGCGGCGGTGGCGGCGCTAGCATAAGCCTGATCGCCGTTGGCGGAAGCTCGCCGAGCTTCCGCCAACGGCGTGAATCAGGCGACCAGAATTAGGCGGCGTTGCGCATGCGCGCGGCACCGCGGAAGATCGCCTGGATCGCCGGCTCGACCGTCTCGGTCAGACTGTCGACCAGTTCGGCGACCGTGTTGCCGCTGCCGATCGCGACGCGGCGCGAGGCCAGCGACCGGTCGGCAAGCATATGCTCTTCTATCTCGCACGCCCTGAGCAGCACCACCGCGCGATGGCGCGGATCGGCCTTGATCCGGTCATAGACCGTGCGGACGCGCGCGGGATCGCCTTCGAGCACCTGCAGGAAATGATAGCCGTCATACAACATGAGGCCGGTCAGGCCGTCGGCATGGTTGTTGCGGCGCGACGCGGCGAGAATCTCGTCGATCGCGGTCGCGGGCAGTGCCGGCCGGGCCGTACTGAAATAGACGAGCTGCAACATGGTGCGTCCTCTCCGTTCGGCACCATAGGCAGGGAGCGGTTAAAAACGGCTGAACCCTAAATCAGGTAGACCTACGGAGGGCACCGGCTTATGGCGGCGCCATGCAGTCGCGCCGCGGCCTTCTCCTGCTTCGACTTACGCGCCCTTAGGCGCGTCGATCGTTCGCGGCCGCTTCAGGCCGTAGCTCACCGCCTAAGGGACCGCCGCCGCGCCGAAAGAGGCGCCCCGACGCTCTTGTGCCGAGATCAAGATGACCATGCTCGCCGACCCGTCCGTAAAATACCGTCCCTTCCCGCAGGTGGACCTGCCCGACCGGCAATGGCCGTCGCGCACGATCACCGCGCCGCCGCGCTGGCTGTCGACCGACCTGCGTGACGGCAATCAGGCGCTGATCGATCCGATGGGCGAGGAAAAGAAGACCCGCTTCTTCGATCTGCTGTGCAAGGTCGGCCTCAAGGAGATCGAGGTCGGCTTCCCGAGCGCGGGCGCGACCGAATTCGATTTCATCTCCGGCCTCGTCCGCAAAGGCCGCGTGCCCGACGACGTCATCATCCAGGTGCTGACCCAGTCGCGCCGCGACCTAATCGAGAAGAGCTTCGAGAGCCTGGAGGGCGCATCCAAGGCGGTCGTCCATCTCTACAACGCGGTCTCGCCCGCCTGGCGCCGGATCGTGTTCGGGATGAGCCGCGACGAGATCCGCGACATCGCCGTGACTGGTGCGAAGATCTTGCGCGACGAGGCCGCCAAACGCCCCGAGACCGATTGGCATTTCGAATATAGCCCGGAGACCTTCTCGACCGCCGAGCTCGATTTCAGCCTCGAGGTTTGCGAGGCGGTGATGGACGTGCTGCGTCCGACGCCCGATCATCCGATCATCTTCAACCTGCCCGCGACGGTCGAGGCGGCGACGCCCAATATCTATGCCGACCAGATCGAATGGTTCGGGCGTAACATCCGCAACCGCGACAGCGTCGTGATCTCGCTCCATCCGCATAACGATCGCGGCACCGGCGTCGCCGCGGCCGAGCTCGGTCTGATGGCGGGCGCGGACCGGGTCGAGGGCTGCCTGTTCGGCAATGGCGAGCGCACCGGCAATGTCGACCTGGTGACGCTGGGCCTCAATCTTTACACGCAGGGCATCGATCCGAAGCTGGATTTCTCCGACATCGACGAGGTGATCAACACGGTCACCTATTGCAACAATCTGCCCGTCCACCCGCGCCATCCCTATGCGGGCGATCTCGTCTTCACGGCTTTCTCGGGCAGCCACCAGGATGCGATCAAGAAGGGCTTCACCGCGCAGGAGCAGCGCAACGATCAGTTTTGGGACGTGCCTTATCTGCCGATCGACCCCAAGGACCTCGGCCGCGATTACGAGGCGGTGATCCGCGTCAATTCGCAGTCGGGCAAAGGCGGGGTCGCGTGGGTGCTGGAGCAGGACAAGGGTCTCAAGCTGCCGAAGCGAATGCAGGCCGATTTCAGCCGCGCGGTGCAGGCGCTCGCCGACGAAACCAGCCGCGAGCTTAATGCCGCCGACATCTGGGGCCGCTTCCAGCAGCATTACAAACTGGAGGGCGTCCAGAAATACGAACTGGTCGACTATAGCGAGACGCATGCCGGCAGCGACCGCATCTTCACCGGCCGCGTGCGCCATGACGGTGTGGAAAAATCGGTCAGCGGGCGCGGCAACGGCCTGCTGTCGAGCGTGCTGGCGGCGCTCCACGACGGCTTCGGGCTGAGCCTCGATATCGTCGATTATTCGGAGCACGCGATCGGCCAGGGCGGCGGCGTGCAGGCCGCAGCCTATGTCGAGGCGAAGACCGATGACGGCCGCGTCGTCTATGGCGTCGGGATCGACACCGACGTCGCGACCGCCTCGGTTCGGGCCTTGCTAGGCGCGGCGAACGCGCTCTAGCCAGAGCCTGATCGTCTGAGGAAGAGCGCAAGGCGCTTCCTCCGAAGGCGTGGATCAGGCTCTATTCAAGGCTGGCGCATTACTGCCAGTTGCAGCGCGTCACCTTGCGATGGTGGACCCAGCGCGTGTGGCACACCTTGTGGCGGCGGTTATGCCAATTGCTGGTGGTATGGGTCTCCCGGTGGTTCGACACCACGGTCTTGTGCACCACGACCTGACGGTCGGCGAATGAGGGCGACGCAGCCAGTGCGCTCGTGGCGACGACGGCGATCAGTGCGAGTCCTGACAATTTCATCCTGCGCTCCTTTTTTTGTTGCGCAGGCCGAACGATCAAGTCGCGATTGGGCTCCCACTCACATGCCCGGCTTGGCGCCCGCCAGCCGCAGCCGGGCGAACAGCATGAAGCTCTTCACGCCTTCGTGCCCGTAAGTGGGCTTGATCCGGTCGGGAAAAGCGTAAGCGCTGGCGAGCCCGCCGAGCGCGAGGCGGACGGGGCCGTTGCCCATCGGCAACTCATAGGCATAGCCCGCGCTCAGCTTGGACACGGGAATGATGGTGCCCACGAGCGGCCCGCTATCGAACAATTCGGCTTCCTGAACATGTTCGGCGCGCGCGAACAGGATGTGGCGATCCTTGAGCCTGAGCGAGGTTTCGCCGAGCCACCCGGTCAGCACCGGCCCGGGCTGCTCGTCCTTGCGCGCCCAGGCGATCGTCGTCGCCCAATTGCCGCCTTTGCCGAGCGGCAGATTATAGGAAACCGACGCGGTTGTGCGCTGCTCGTCTTTGCTAGGATCGAGTTGTTCGGGCGAATGGATATGACCGGTCGATAGCTGGAAGGAGAGATTGGCGGTCGGGTTCCAGAAACCGCGCACCGACCAGCTGTCGAGCTTCGGGCTTTCCATATCCCAGCGATGCTGATCGGGCTCGCGCCCCTTGAACGCGCTCGCCTCGATCTTCCACGGTCCGTTCGAGAAACCCGCGGTGACCACGCCGAAGGTAATATGGGTCGAATCGAACCAGTGATGGCCGATCGGCGCCTCAGGATCGTCCATGCCGGAGATACGATGCATGAAGGTCGGCGGGCCGAGCGCGGGCTCGCCCGGCAGGCCGCCATACAGATAAAGGCTGCGCCCTTGGCCCAGATCGTGGGAATAGCTGGCCGACAGCTCCATCAGGAAATCGTGCGGATGCTGACGGTCGACCAGTTCGTCGCGCCCGTTGGCGGTTTCGCCGGTCGCGAACAGCAAGGGATAGCCGCTCTTGCCCATCAGCGGATCGAGCGACACCATCGCGCGCAGGCCGAGCGTGCCATGATCGCCGACCGGCCGGCTCGCCATCCCCATCAGCATCGACTGACTGAACGTCTTGTTCGCGCCGCGCGGACCGCCCTGATCGTCCTGGACCAAGGTCGCGAAACCATGGACCATCACCATCCACGGGCCCGCCGAGAGATGCAGGCCATCCATCGGCGAACTGTCCGGTTGCCACGATGTGCCCGACGCCTCGCGCGTCATCGCATAGGTGCCGAGCATGCCGGACATGCCGGCCATGTCGTGATCCATCGTGCCCATGTCCTGTGCGGCGGACGGCGGCGTGGGCTGGGCCGGCATCTGCATGCCCGGCATGTCGGCCATCGCCTGCGCAGAGAGTTGTGACGGCACGGCGAGCGCCAACAGGATCAAAGCGGCTTTTGCAATCATCGCCATGCCCTGATCGCTGACGGCGTTTCAATGTCAACGCCGGGAGCGGCGAGCCGGTGGCGACCTAGAGCGCGGTGAGGCTGCTCAGCTCGCGGATGCTGATGCCGTAGGTCTCGCAGATATGGTCGCGTAACGCCGCCTTGGCTGCCGCCATCTCGGCATATGCCAACTCCTCAGCCTCCTCATGCGCGAAATCGACCTGGAACGCGTCCGGCACCAAAGCTTCCCAGGTCATATTATGTCGCTGCGCCGCATCTCGCACGGCGGCGACCAGCGCCTTCGGATCCATCCGCGGCGTAACGATCAAAGCTCCGTGCGGTTGCGCTAGGCCTCAGCCCGCAGGGACATCATTTCCGCCCGAACAGTTTCTCGATGTCACCATGGCCCAGTTTCACCCAGGTCGGGCGGCCATGGTTGCATTGGCCCGAATGGGGCGTGACCTCCATCTCGCGCAGCAGGGCATTCATCTCGGCGACCGACAGAATGCGGCCCGCGCGGACCGACCCATGGCAGGCCATAGTACCGGCGATCGCGTCGAGTTTCTCTTTCAGGCTCAATGCCTCGTCATAGGCGGCGAGTTCGTCGGCGAGGTCGATCACCAATTGCTTCGCGTCGCTCGCGCCGAGCAAGGCGGGCGTCGCGCGCACCAGCATCGCCTTGGCGCCGAAGCGTTCGAGTTCCAGCCCCATCTCGGCCAGTTCTCCGATGCGCGCCTCGAGCCGGTCGCAGGCGGGTTCGTCCATTTCGACCACCTCGGGCAGCAAAAGCGCCTGCCGCGCGACGCCGCCGTCCGCCATCGCCCGACGCATGCGTTCCAGCACGAGCCGCTCGTGCGCGGCGTGCTGATCGACCAGGATCAGCCCGTCCGAGGTTTCGGCGACGATATAGGTCGCCGCCACCTGTCCACGCGCGATGCCGAGCGGATGATCGGCCTGTGTGGGCGGCGGCGCATAGGCAACCTCAGCCCGCCCGGCCGGTGCGGGTATGAAGTCCGGCTGATTGTCCCATACCGACCCTTGGCTCGGTGGCCGCGACGGCGCCCATTGCGGCGCCATCGGTTCGGTCTGCCAGCGGCCGAGCGCGGCGGCGGACGGGCGTTGCGCGCTCCGGTGGCCGGCGCTGTCGAGCGCGGCGCGCAATCCGCCGACGATCATGCCGCGCACCAGTCCGGCCTCGCGGAAGCGGACCTCGGTCTTGGCGGGGTGGACGTTCACGTCGACCTCCTCCGCCGGCACCTCGAGGAACAAGGCCAGGACCGGATGGCGGTCGCGGGCGAGCAAATCCTGATAGGCGGCGCGGACGCTGCCGATCAGCAGCCGATCCTTCACCGGCCGGCCGTTGACGAACAGATATTGATGGTCGGCAACGCCGCGGCTGAAGGTCGGCAGGCCGGCGACCCCGCCCAGCCGCAGGCCTTCGCGGACATGATCGACCGCGACCGAATTACGCACCAGCTCGCGATCGATCAAAGCGGCGACGCGTTCGGGCCGCGTCTCGTCGGGCTGGACCGCGATCGCGCGGCGGCCGTCATGCTCCAGCGTGAAGCCGATTTCGGGGCGCGCCATTGCGAGGCGCCGCACGACATCGGCGCAGGCGGCATATTCGGAGCGCGCCGAGCGCAGGAACTTGGCGCGGGCGGGAACGCGCGCGAACAGCCCCTCGACCTTGACCCGCGTGCCGGGCGGCAATGCCGCCGGGCCTTCCTCGACCAGTTTGCCATTGTCGACCACGCGCCGCCAGCCTTCGCCGCCCCGCACGCGGCTTTCCAGCGTGAGCGTCGCGACGCTCGCGATCGAGGGCAGCGCTTCGCCCCGAAAACCCAACGTCGCGACCCGCTCGATCGCGTCATCGGGCAGTTTGGAGGTAGCGTGGCGCTCCAGCGCGAGCGCCATATCGTCGCGCGTCATGCCGCAACCGTCGTCGCTCACCTCGACCCCGCCGATGCCCCCGTCGCTCAGGCGCACGACGATGCTGCGCGCGCCGGCGTCGATCGCATTCTCGACCAGTTCCTTGAGCGCGGACGCAGGACGCTCGACCACCTCGCCGGCGGCGATGCGGTTGACCAGATGCTCGGGGAGCCGGCGTATTGACATGAAGGAGGGTCTAGCCCAGTCAGCGGCCTTCCGCGACCCGGCTTTCACCCCCTGGTAAAGACGATCTCCGCCGGTCGCGCGACGGACGGACAAGAAGACTTATGGGTTTCATGCGCTGGTTCAAATTCATGTCGCACGACATGGCGATCGACCTCGGAACGGCGAATACGCTGGTCTATGTTCGCGGCCGTGGCATCGTGCTCGACGAGCCGTCGGTGGTGGCGATCGAAACGATCAACGGCGTCAAGAAGGTGCGCGCGGTCGGCGACGACGCCAAGATGATGATGGGCAAGACGCCCGAGCATATGGAAGTCATCCGCCCGCTGCGCGACGGCGTGATCGCGGACATCGACGTCGCCGAACAGATGATCAAGCACTTCATCCACAAGGTGCATGGGCAGCGGCGCTTCCCGCGCTGGCCCGAGATCATCATCTGCGTGCCGTCGGGATCGACCAAGGTCGAACGCCGCGCGATCCGCGACGCCGCCTCCAACGCCGGTGCGAGCCAGGTCTTCCTGATCGAGGAGCCGATGGCGGCCGCGATCGGCGCCGACATGCCCGTGACCGAGCCGATCGGTTCGATGGTGGTCGATATCGGCGGCGGCACGACCGAAGTCGCGGTGCTGTCGCTGCGCGGCCTGGCCTATACGACCAGCGTGCGCGTCGGCGGCGACAAGATGGACGAGGCGATCGCCTCCTATGTCCGCCGCAATCACAATCTGCTGATCGGCGAAGCGACCGCCGAGCGGATCAAGCAAGAGCATGGTATCGCGCAGATGCCAGCCGACGGAGTCGGGCAGCGGATCCTTATCAAGGGCCGCGACCTCGTCAACGGCGTGCCCAAGGAAATCGAGATCACCCAAGGACAGATCGCCGAGGCGCTGAGCGAACCGGTTTCGGCGATCGTCGAAGGCGTCCGCATGGCGCTTGAGAATACCGCGCCGGAACTGGCCGCCGACATCGTCGACCAGGGCATCGTGCTCACCGGCGGCGGCGCGCTGCTCGACGGCATCGACGAAGTGCTGCGCCAGGCGACCGGCCTTCCAGTCACGATCGCGGACAATCCCCTTACCTGCGTTGCGCTCGGTACCGGGCGCGCGCTGGAAGATCCGATGTTCCGCGGCGTGCTGCACACGGCGTAAGGTCGGGACGGGGGCGGAGCCATGGCCCCGCCGCGCCATCGCGGCCGCGGTTTTTCGCGGCGCATTCAATATGGACTGTTCTTCGGCTATGTCGCCGCCGCGATGGGTGTCGTCGCGGGGGTGGCGCTTGTCCTGATCGCGCGCTTCGATCCCCTAGCCTTCGAAGGCATTCGCGGGCTCGCGCTCGATGCGACCACGCCGGTCACCGCCGTTACCCGCCCGATCGTGCGCGGCGGCGGATCGCTGGCCGGCGAAATTGGCGGCTATTTCAACGCCGTCAGCGAGAATCGCACCTTGCACGCTCGGCTCGCCAACGCGCAGCGCGATCTGATCCAGGCCCGCGTCCTGGCTTTCGAGAATGCGCGATTGAAACGCACGCTCCATCTGGTCGGCGACCAGACCGTGCCGATCGTCGCCGCGCGCATCGTGGGATCGGATCTGTCAGGCACGCGCCGCTTCGCCACGCTCGCCGCCGGCACCGCCGACGGGGTCGCGACCGGCCAGCCGGTGCGCGCCGCCGACGGGCTGGTCGGCCGCATCGCCGAGGTCGGCAGCCATGCCGCGCGGATTATCCTGCTGACCGATGGCGGCAGCGCGGTGCCGTTGCGCGTCGTCCGGACCGGCGAGGCCGCGCTGGGCGAGGGCCGTGGCGACGGCGCGCTCGAAATCCATTCGACCACGGTCGGCGGCCCGGGTTTCCAGCGCGGCGACCTGCTCGTCACCTCGGGCGTCGGCGGCGTCTATCCGCCCGATATTCCGGTGGGTGTCGTGACCGGCACCAGCGGCGAGATCGCCACCGCGCGCCCGCTGGCCGAACCCGCCAAGCTCGACTTCGCGCTGGTGCTGCCGCAGGTCGCGGCGCCACCGCCGGTCGAAGCGCCCGCCGGGCGCAAGCACTGATGTCGATCATCGAATCCGATCTGCTCGGCCAGCCGTCCGCCTGGCGGCTGCAGGCATTGCCGATCGTATCGACCATGATCGGCTCGTGCGTCGGCCTGCTGCCGTTCATAGCGACCGCGCCGGTGATCCCGCCCTTCGGCCTGCTGATGGCGCTCGGCTGGCGGCTGCTGCGGCCCGAATTGTGGGCGGCGTGGATGGCGCTGCCGCTCGGCCTCGCCGACGACCTCATCACCGGCACGCCCCCCGGCACCGCGATGACCTTGTGGACGATCATCTTTCTCGGCCTCGACCTGGTCGACAGCCGGCCGATGTGGCGCGACCATTGGCTCGATTGGTGGATCGCGTCGGTGTCGATCCTGTTCTGTGCCGTCGGCCAATGGGCGATCGGCTATTTCGTTTCCGGCGGCGGCGCTCTGTGGCCTATAATCCCGCCCACCATGCTCGCCATTCTCTGCTTTCCCCCGATCGCACGTCTGTGCGCAGCATTGGATCGCTGGCGGCTGGCTAAATGAAGCCGTTCGATAGCCGGGGGCGGATCGTCACGGATCAGTCGCTGGCGTTCAGCTTCACCCGGCGCGCGCTCGTGCTCGGCGGCGCGCAGGCGGCGGTCGCGGTCCTGCTCGGCGGGCGGATGGCGTGGCTCGCGATCACGCAGCGCGACAAATATGAGAAGCTCGCCGAATCCAACCGCGTGCAGAGCCAGGTCATCCCGCCGCGGCGCGGCTGGATCGTCGACCGCCACGGCAAGCCGATCGCGGTCAACAAGACCAGCTTCCGCGTCGACCTGATTCCCGACCGGTTGCAGGATCCCGACCGCGCGATCGACGAATTGCGGCAGATGCTCGATCTGTCCCACGAGGATGTCGAACGGATCAAGGACGCGCTCGACAAGGCGCCCGGTTATCAACCGGTGCCGGTGATCGAAGGGCTGGACTATGAGCGCTTCGCCGCCGTCTCGCTGCGCCAGGCGGATCTGCCGGGCGTCGCCCCGACCAGCGGCTTCACCCGGTCCTATCCGGCGGGGGCGGCGGTGGGGCATCTCGTCGGCTATGTCGGCCCGGCCTCGGCCGAGGATTATCAGAAGACGCACGACCCGCTCTACATCACCCCCGGCTTCAAGGTCGGCAAGGAGGGGCTGGAGAAGGTGATGGAGCCGTGGCTGCGCGGCAAGCCCGGCGCCAAGCGCACCGAGGTCACCGCGCACGGCCGGCTGGTCCAGGAACTGACCACCCGGCCCGAAGAGGTGGGCCATACGTTGCGGCTGACGATCGACGCGCCGCTCCAGGAATTCGCCGCGCGCCGGCTGGGCCCGAACAGCGGATCGGTTTCGGTGGTGGATTGCGAGACGGGCGGGCTGCTCGCGATGTGCTCGATGCCCTCCTACGATCCCAACAGCTTTACCGATGGCATCAGCCAGTCGGAATGGGCGATGTTGTCGGGCAACGACCATCTGCCGCTGATGAACAAGACCCTGCTCGGCCTCTATCCGCCGGGATCGACGGTCAAGCCGATGAATGCACTGGCCCTGCTGCGCTGGGGGGTCGATCCGCACGAGACGGTCAATTGTCCGGGCTTCTTCCGGCTCGGCAGCGCGCTGTTCCACTGCTGGCGCCCGCACGGCCATGGCGCGATCGATATGCATCGCGCGATCCAGCAGAGCTGCGACGTCTATTTCTACACGATGGTCCGCCGGCTCGGCATCGACAAGGTGGCGGGCATGGCGCACGCGCTCAGCTTCGGCGAGAAGTTCGATATTCCCGCCACGCTCCAGCGTTACGGCACCTATCCCGACACTGCCTGGATGGAGCGGCGCTACAAGAAGCCCTGGACCGCGGCCGACACGGTCAATGCCTCGATCGGCCAGGGCTATGTGCTGGTCAATCCGCTGCAACTTGCGGTGATGGCGGCGCGCATCGCCAGCGGCAGGGTGCTTGCCCCGCGGCTGATCGTCAACAAACGCTATGGCCCACAGGGCGGATCGCTCAACATCCCCGCCGAGCAGCTCGCGGTTGTCCATGCCGGGATGCGCGACGTGATCAATACCGGCGGCGCGGGCACGGCGGGCGCGTCGAGGCTGCCGGTGCCGGGCATCGAGATGGCGGGCAAGACCGGCAGCGCGCAGGTTCGCCGCATCAGCATGGCCGATCGTGCCGCCGGCCGCGCCCATGCGCTCGGGACGGGTGGCGAGTGGAAGCTGCGCGACCACGGCCATTTCATCGGCTTCGCGCCCGTGGAGCAGCCCAAATATGCGATCGGCGTGACGCTCGAACATGGCGGCCATGGCGCCGCCGCCGCGCAGATTGCGCGCGACGTTATGACCTTTTTGTTCGCGCCCGACCGGGCGATGGTCAACCTCGCCGCCTTCGAACAGAATTGGGGTGGCGACATCCCCACGCGCATGGCCGCCGACGCCGCGCGCTGGCAGGCCGAGCAGATCGGCATTGCCACACCACCCGCCCCCGATACGCCGCAGGAAGCGGTCAACCAGGACGAACCGGATTGAGCGGCAACAGCCTCATCCCCGCGCCGCTCGCGCGCATGCCCTGGGGGCTGATCCTGCTGGTCAGCGCGATCACGGGCTTCGGCCTGGTCGTGCTCTATTCGGCGGCGGGCGGAAAGATCATGCCCTGGGCGCTCCCGCAGGGGATTCGCTTCGTCCTGTTCATGCTCGGTGCGATGGCCTTGTCGCGGCTCGACGAGCAGCAATTGAAGAGCCTCGCCTGGCCGGCCTTCGTTATCCTCGTATTATTGCTGTTCGGGGTGGAGGCGCTGGGCGCGGTCCGCGGCGGCAGCCGGCGCTGGCTCGACCTCAAGATCATCCGCCTCCAGCCGTCGGAGCTGATGAAGCCCGCGATCGTGCTGGTGCTGGCACGCTTCTACGACATGCTGCCGGCGGGCGAGATACGGCGCTTCGCGGCGATCTGGCCGGCGGCGTTGCTGATCGGCGTGCCCTTCCTGCTGGTGCTGGCACAGCCCGATCTGGGCACGGCGCTGATGATCGCCTTCGGCGGCGTGGTCGCGATGCTGCTGGCGGGCGTACCCAAGCGCTGGTTCGTGGGCGCGCTCGTGCTGGGCGTGGCGCTGACCCCGCTCGCGCTGCACAAGATGCACGATTACCAGCGCAACCGGATCGAGATATTCCTCAACCCCGAGCGCGATCCGCTCGGCACCGGCTATCACATCATCCAGTCCAAGATCGCGATCGGATCGGGCGGGGTCGCCGGCAAGGGCTTCCTCCAGGGCACGCAGAGCCACCTCGACTATCTGCCCGAAGGCCATACCGACTTCGTGTTCGCGACGATGGCGGAGGAATGGGGCCTGTTCGGCGGGCTCGGCATCATCTTCGCCTATAGCCTCGTGATCGGCTGGGGGATGCGCGTGGCGATGAACGCGCGCACCCGCTTTGGCCGGGTCGCGGCGGCGGGCCTGTCGAGCACGATCTTCTTCTACGTCGCGATCAACCTGCTGATGGTGATGGGCCTGGCGCCGGTGGTGGGCATTCCGCTGCCGCTCGTATCCTATGGCGGATCGGCGATGATGACGGTGCTGATCTGCCTCGGCCTCCTGATGGCGATCCAGCGCCACAACCAGAGTCGGCACCGCTAGACACGACAGATGTTTACAAGGGGGGGCTGCCTTGCTAACGGCGCGCCTCCAAGCGGCACGGCCGCTCGTGCCGGACAGGCATGGACGCATAGCTCAGTTGGTAGAGCAGCTGACTCTTAATCAGCGGGTCCTAGGTTCGAGCCCTAGTGCGTCCACCACCCTTTCAATGACTTAGAGGCGGCCCCAAGGCTCCGCTTCTCCGGGTTGTGGCCAATTTTATGGCGCAAAAATCACCGGGCGTAAGCACAATTATTTCTCCTTTTCAGTATGTTGTGGCCTCATTGGGTGCCTGTGGCAGAGCGGTGGCCGCGGTTTGTGCCAAATCGAATGTGCAGCCATGCCTCAGGCCTCCTGTTTCTGGGGCGCCGCCACCCGCATGCCGTAACGCGCATAAAGCGTTGGGAGCACGAAAAGGGTCAGCAGCGTGGCGGAGATCAAACCGCCGATGACGACTGTCGCCAGTGGCTTCTGGACCTCGGCGCCTGCACCATGGCCCAATGCCATCGGCATGAAGCCGAGCGAAGCCACGAGCGCGGTCATGGCAACGGGCCGGAGGCGGGCGAGCGCGCCTTCGCGCGCCGCCTGTGCTCGTTCCATCCCCTGTCGCATCAGGCCCTGGATCGATGACACCATCACCAGTCCATTCAGGACCGCTATTCCGGACAGCGCGATGAAGCCCACGGCCGCCGAAATCGAGAACGGCATGCCCCGGACCAAAAGTGCGAGGATGCCGCCGACCAGTGCGAGCGGCACGCCGGTGAACACCAAAGCCGCGTCGCGCATGCTACCGAGCGCGCCGTAAAGCAGCAGCATGATGGCGACGAAGCAGATGGGTACGACGATGGTCAGTCTTGCCCGCGCAGACGCCAGATTCTCGAACTGCCCGCCCCATTGCAGGTAGGTACCGGGGGAAAGAGCGACCTGGGCGTCGATCGCAGCCTGAGCGTCAGCGACCACGCCTGCGACATCGCGCCCACGCACGTTCGCCTGGACCACGACGCGCCGCTTGCCATTTTCGCGGCTGATCTGGTTCGGACCCTCGCCGATCGCGACCTCGGCCACGCTGGCCAAGGGCACGAACGATCCGGCGGCGGTCGGCACGGGTATCTGTCCGACCGTTTGCAGGTTGGCTCGCGCCGCGTCGTCGAGGCGGATGACGATCGGGAAGCGGCGGTCGCCTTCGAAGATCAGGCCGGCCTGCCGACCGCCGATCGCGGCGGCGACCGTATCCTGCGCATCGCCGGCGGTGACGCCGACCCGGGCCATGGCATCGCGGTTGGGGCGTATGTCGAGGAGCGGCAGGCCTTCGGTCTGCTCGACCCGCACGTCGGCGGCGCCCCGTACCTTGCGCAGCACCTCGGCGATGCGGTTCGCGGTCTGGTTCATCTGGCCGAAGTCATCGCCGAACACCTTGACCGCGATGTCGCCGCGGACGCCCGCGATGAGCTCGTTAAACCGCATCTGGATCGGCTGGGTGATCTCGTAGCCATTGCCGGGGATCGTGGAGACCCTCTTTTCCAGGCGGTCGACAAGCTCGGTCTTGGGCAGGCTCGGGTCCGGCCACTGATTGCGCGGCTTGAGGATAACGAATGTGTCGGTGGCGTTTGGGGGCATGGGATCGGACGCGATTTCCGACGTGCCCGTGCGCGAGAAGGCGAACTGCACCTCGGGTTCGCGTGCGATCGTCTTCTCGACCGCGAATTGCATGCGCTGGCTCTGCTCGATCGACGTGCCCGCCGGACGCCACGCCTGGATCAGAATGTCGCCTTCGTCGAGTTGGGGCAGGAATTCCTGGCCGAGCGCGGTGAAGGCCAGCACGGCCGCGATGACCGCTCCGAGCGCTGCCCCCATCGTGATGGTGGGGCGCCGCATCGCCGCCTCCAGACCAGGCTCATAGCGCCGCTTGAGCGCCACGATGATGCGGCTCTCCTTCTCGTCGACCCGGCCGCTCAGCCAAGCCGCGATTGCGGCAGGAACGAACGTCAGCGACAGCACGAACGCGAAGGCGAGCGCGATGATGACGGTGAGCGCCATCGGCTCGAACATCTTCCCCTCGACGCCTGAGAAAGTGAGCAGCGGCGCGTAGACGAGGATGATGATCACTTTCTCAGGCGTGGACGGCCGGATCATCTCGCGGGCCGACGCCGCGACGATGCGCAGCCGCTCCTCCAGCGGCAGCCGTTCGCCGAGTTCATGCTGGCGCTCGGCCAGCCGGCGCAGCGCATTCTCGACGATGATGACGGCGCCATCGACGATCAGGCCGAAGTCGAGCGCGCCGAGGCTCATCAGGTTGGCAGATACCCCCGCCCGCAGCATGCCGAAGCTCGCGAGCAGCATCGTGATCGGGATCACCAGCGCCGCAATCAGGGCAGCCCTGAAGTTGCCGAGCAGCACGAACAGGACAATGATGACGAGCACCGCACCTTCGGCGAGATTGCGGGCGACGGTCGAGATGGTGGAGTTGACCAGCTTGGTCCGGTCGAGGACCGGCTTCACGACGAGATCGGCCGGAAGCGAACGGGCGATGACCTTAAGGCGCTCGCCGACGGCGGTCGCGACCGTGCGGCTGTTTTCGCCGATCCGCATAACGGCGGTGCCGACCACGACCTCGTGCCCGTTCTCCGATGCCGATCCGGTCCGGATGGCCTGTCCCGCCCGAACGTTTGCGACCTGCGACAGCAGGATCGGAACACCCTCCCGGCTGGCAATGACCGTCCGGGCGAGTTCATCAGCGGTGCGGACGCGCGCGTCGGAGCGCACGAACAGGCCCGCACCGTTGCGATCGACCGTGCCCGCGCCAATACTGGTGTTACTGCGCTCGAGCGCAGTGGCGAGATCCTGAATTGTGAGCCGCAGTGACGCGAGCCGCTGGAGGTCGGGAACGACCAGATATTCGCGATCGAAACCACCAAGCGAGTCCACGCCCGCGACGCCCTCGGTGCCGCGCAGCTGCGGCGCGACGATCCATTCCTGCACCGTATGGAGGTAAGTCGCTTTGTCCCGCTCGCTCAGCAGATGCTCGCCTTCGGGCGTGATGTAGCTGCCGTCGCGTTGGAGCCCGGGTTCGCCATCGCGGTGGCGCACCTTGTCCAGTTCGCGGAACTCGACAGTCCACATGAAGATATCGCCGAGGCCCGTGGCAATCGGCCCCATCTCGGGCATGATGCCCTGGGGCAAATTATCTTCGGCCGAGCGCAGACGCTCTGCCACTTGCTGACGGGCGAAATAGATGTCGGTCGCATCCGAGAAGACGGCCGTGATCTGGGCGAACCCATTGCGGTTGAGCGACCTTGTATATTCGAGGCCGGGAATGCCCTTGAGCGAAGTCTCGATCGTGAAGGAGACCTGTCGCTCGATCTGATCCGGCGACAGCGACGGCGCCATCACGTTCACCTGGACCTGGTTGTTCGTGATGTCCGGGACGGCGTCGATCGGGAGCCGTTGAAGCGCGAAGGCGCCGATGAGCGCGGCGACGGCGGTGAGCAACAGGACGAGCCAGCGGCGTTCGACCGAGAATGTGACGAGGCGGGATATCATGGGCTTAGTCCATGTCCATTTCGCCGCTCTTGCCGAGTTCGGCCTTGAGCGTGAAGCTGTTGGTGGTGGCGATCCGCTCCTGGCCAGTGAGGCCTGCGCTGATCACGATCTGGTCGCCGTTCGCGCGTCCGGTCGTGACGGGCACGGCCCGGAACCCGCTCGGTGTCCGTACGAACACGACGGTCCGGTTCTCGACCGTCTGTACGGCGGTGGAGGGGACGGCCACCGCACGGCCACCCGTGCTGGGTAGAAGAAAGCTTGCCGTGACGGGCTCGCCGACGCGCCACTGTCCGCCATGATTGTCGAGCGATGCGATGACCTGCACCAGCCGCGTGCTCTCGTCGAGCACGGGCGAGACGAAGGTAACGCGCCCTTCCTGTCGCCTGTCGCCGGCGGCGATCTCGACGCGCGTGCCCGGCCGGATGCGTCCCGCATCTGCGGACGGCAAAGACGCAGCGATGATCACGCGGCTGAGGTTGGCGACGCGGTAGAGTTCAGTGTTGGCGTCAACGGTCTGGCCGAGCATGGCGGGCCGCGCGATGACCTGTCCGGAGATAGGCGAGCGCATCGCGATCCGATTGGGGGCACCGCCCCCACCACCGGTGGCGCCGAGCTGCTGCTGCGCGAGGCGCAGCGCAATGCCTGCTTCCTTGGCTGCCGTACGGGCCTCGACCAGATCCTGTTCTGGCGAGACGCGCTGCGCGTACAGTCGCTGTTCGCGTAGCAGGTTCGATTGCGCGAGGGCCGCGCGGGCCTGCGCCGCCTCGACCTCGGCCTTGAGCGATGCGGCTTCGCGGCTTTCGATGATCGCGAGCGGATCGCCCCGACTCACCTGTTGGCCAAGGTTGCGGGTAAGCGCCGCGATGCGGCCACCGATCGTCGCGGAGACCACCTGCACACCTTGAGGGTCGCCCTGGATCAAAGCCGGCAGTTCGAGTGCGCCTGACACGCCACCGACCGTGGGACTGCCGACTTCTATTCCGGCATCCACGATCTGCTGAGCAGAGAGGACAATGGCTTCCTTGTCTACGGGCTTGGCTTTCGCGTCGCCCTCCATGCCGGCCATGCCTGCCATCGGCTCCGTCTTGTCGGCTTTTTTCCCGCCCCCGCACGCGGCCAAAGTGAGTGGCAGCAGGGCGCAGATCAGCATCCGCTTGGTCGAGGTCTTCATCGTGCATCCTTCGTGGATTCGGGCGCGGGCGTGACAAGCCGCTCCAGGCGCGCCTGTGTGTCGTGATAGGCGGCCAGCGCATCGATCGCGGTCGCCTTGGTGTCGGAGAGAGCGCGCTCGGCCTCCAGCAGGTCGAGCTGCCCGAACTTGCCCTCGCGATAGCCAATGCGCGCGATGCGCGCGGCCTCCGTTGCCGCCGCCAGCGCCGGTCCCGCGGCGTTTCGCGCGGTAGTAGCCGCGTTGGCGAGCTCGGCCTGTGCGGACGCAATCTCCCGATCGGCGTCGAGCAGGGCCACGCGCCGCTGCGCATCCGCCTGCTGGCGCTGTGCGGAAGCGAGGTCGAACGATGCGCGCCCGTTGTTGAACAACGGAAGTGGCACCGACACGCCGAAGACGGCCGCCGTGTCGCTGCTCGCCTGAAGCCGCTTGGCGCCAGCGGTGAATGTCACGTCGGGCACGCGTTGGCTGCGTGCCAGGCGGACCTGGGCGGACGCGGTTGCGAGATCCGCCTGCGCGGCGGCTGCGGCAAGCGTTGCGGCCGTGTCTATCGGACGCGTTGGACCCGTTGAGCCGATGCGGTCGAACCATATCTCGTCCAGCGTGGAAGCTGCCTGGCCGGTAAGGCGCCACAAATTGTCGAATGCGAGCTTGATCGAACGATCAGCGCGGTCGGCGGCGCCCGCAGCATTCAGCCGCACAAGCTCGGCGCGCTGCTCCTCCAGCGGCGATGCCCTGCCGGCGGACACGCGGGCGCGAGCGGCACGCAGGCCTTGTTCCGCGATCTCGACCTGATCATGCGCTGTCCCGGCACGCCGCTCGGCGGCAACCGCTTCATTATAGGCTTGGGTTACACGCAAGCGCAGGTCCGCCTGGGCGATTACCGCGTCCAGCGAAGCACGCCCGAGTTGGGCGCTCGCGACTGCAATGCGAGCCGATCGCTTGCCGCCCAGTTCGACCGGGATCGCCATGGCGATAGTCGTCTCGGATGAGCGCAGGCCGCTATACATTCCACTTCCGGTCACGTTCTCGGTCATAGTGTCGAGCGACGGGTTGGGCCGAAGGCCGGCGACAGTGCGCTGCGCCTCCGCCGCAGTGACACCCGACCGGGACGCCTCGAGCGCAGGCGAGGTCGCCCGTGCGGCGGTAAGCGCCTGTTCGAGCGTGAAGGGGGACCCGGCCAGCGCCGCGCCGGTCTGTGCCTGCGCGGATGCGCAGACGCCTGCGGCCAGCATGGCCGCAATAATGCGATTCATGGAGATGCTCCTGAAATTGCGAAAGCGGGCCGCGCGGCCCGTCGGACGCCTCAGGCTCTCGGCGGGCGCAACGTCCTATCGACGTCGGTGGCGACAATCGCGTGGATTGGCGACGCTCCATACGTCTGCTCGGCGGAAATCCGTTCCGCAATGACCGTGTCGAGCGCAGCTGTGCTGACGTGCTGCCCGTTGCACCCGTCATGATGATGCGGATACGCTTTGTCTCGATCGCCTGGCACTTGATCGCAGTCGCCGGCAATGTGCATCACCATCTCGACCGCTATCGGCTCGTTGCAAGTGACGAGTTCAGCCGCGTGCGCCGTGCCCGACCATGCGGTCAGCAGCAGCATCAAGGCTGCAAGAACGGAGGTCAGTTGGCGCATCATTGGCTGCCTACCTACCGGTTTCTCCGGCCTGGCGTAAGCCCGCGCTTCACCGGGCACCACAATGCGTACCTTGGCGACGATCTCGAGCTTGCACTTTAGCCGCATCGCCTCGAATGCATTCAAGAGTGGCAGACTTAAAATCCTGGACTAGACCGGAGATCGGGTGACGAGTGAGGCGATTTTGTGCCTTTGATAGCGTCGTAAAATCAAGTGGTCCTGGACGGCAATAGAGAGCTTTTCTAATTTTCTGAGCCAGCGTTTCCAATGGCTTATGAGATGCGAACTGACCTGAACGAGCCGCCTGCATCTGTGGGACGCGCTGTCAAAAATCTGCCGTGGGCACACCCTTGGGATGATCAAGTCGGCGAACCTTCGTCGAAATTTTCCATTCCGTGCGAAGCCGTTTCAAGATCGCTCCGTCGATCAATATCGAACAGATGCTCCGGCCCGACCGTCAGGATCGCGGCCTCTTTCACCAGGTCGCGTGCGCCTTGATCGCCGTTGAGGTGCAGCAATGTGTCGAACCAGGCCGAACCGAACAGCGCCGGCGGCGTCCTTCGCTTTCCGTCGCTAACGACCATCATCGTCGAAGGTCCATCGTAATTCCTGATGAGATTGCGAAGGATATCGGTCGTGATGAACGGCATGTCGGCCAGCGCCAGAATGACGCCTTCTGCCTCGGCTTCGACGGCCGTCGCGACACCGATCCGTATGGATTCGGACAGGCCCAGATCGGGCCGCTCGTTCAAAAGCCGCCGATAACCGGTCCACGGCAGCCGGTCACTCGCGGCACCGGTGACCACGATGTGCTCGGCCAGCGTTATGCCGATCATCGCCCGCCCGACGTGAAGCCCCAGGGGCACGCCCTTCAGTGGTGCACAAATCTTGTTTTCGGCATTGAACCGGGACGAGGACCCCGCCGCCAGGATGATGCCGACAATGACGGGATCCACCATGCGTCTGGGCTCCGCGATCGATAAAACAATGTCCGGCGCCGCTTTTTCCAGGCCTGCTTCGCAACGCCCTACCCCATTCCCGCCTATACGCGCTCGGTAAAGAGGTGGCGACCGTCCGAGCGGCCCCCTATACATAAGTCATGGTTCCGGAATCGACAGACAGTCTGATCCTGGCCGACGCTTTCGGCCGAACGATCGATTATGTCAGGCTGTCGGTCACGGACCGCTGCAACCTGCGCTGCACCTACTGCATGAGCGAGACGATGCAGTTCCTGCCACGTGGCGACCTTCTGACCATCGATGAGCTTGACCGCCTGAGCATGGCGCTCATCGGCAGAGGCGTCCGCCGTATTCGGCTCACCGGCGGAGAGCCGCTGGTGCGCCGCGACTTGCTTGAACTTGTCGGCCGGCTCGCGCGGCATCTCGAAAGCGGCGCGCTGGAGGAGCTGACGCTGACGACCAACGGGCTGCGCCTGGCCGAGTTCGCCGGGCCGCTCGCCGCCGCCGGAATCCGCAGGATAAACGTCTCCCTGGATACGCTCCGCCCTGCAATCTTCGCACGCATCGCGCGCGCCGATCGGTTGGAACAGGTGCTGACAGGCATTGCCGCCGCCCAGGCGGCGGGAATCCAGGTCAAGATCAACACGGTCGCATTGCGCAACGACAATGCCGCCGAGCTTCCGAGCATCATCGCGTGGGCACATCGTGGCGGGATGGATATCACGCTGATCGAGACGATGCCTCTGGGGCTGATCGATGAGGATCGGACCGATCAGTTCCTGTCGCTCGCCGTGGTTCGGCGGGAGCTCGAAACCCGATGGACTTTGAACGACCTGCCCGACCGAACAAGCGGCCCGGCCCGCTATGTTCGCGTCGCGGAAACCGGCGGGCGCCTTGGCTTCATAACGCCGCTCACCCACAATTTCTGCGCTTCCTGCAATCGCGTGCGGATCAGTTGCGATGGCCAGCTGTTCCTGTGCCTCGGCCACGAGGCGTCGGCGGATTTGCGGGCGCCGCTTCGGCACGATGCGAGCAATGAGGCGCTGCACGAGGCGATCGATCAGGCGCTTGCCCGGAAGCCCAAGGCGCATGACTTCGGCCTACCCGTCCCGGGGCAGCGCCCTGCCGTATCGCGCCATATGTCGGTGACGGGTGGTTGAATGGACGTGCGTGTCACTGCCTCGGCCTTCGATCCGCAGAAGGAAGAAGCGTTGTTCTCCGCCGGGCACACCGACAAGGGCGCCCTGGTGAGCTTCGTCGGCCGGTGCCGGTCTCAATCGCGTGGTCGGATCGTGACCAGCATGTTCGTCGATCACTATGCCGGCTTCACCGAGCGCGAGATGACGCGGATCAGCGGCGAACTTGCCGCGCGATGCCAGTGCGACGAACTGCTCGTTATCCATCGTGTCGGCCATGTCCTGCCGGGCGAGGCGATCGTTCTCGTGGCGGCCTTGTCGGAGCATCGTGCCAAGGCATTCGAGACGGTGCGGCTCGTCATGGACTATCTCAAGACCGACGCCCCGCTGTGGAAAAGGGAAATCGGCCCCGCGGGCGAACATTGGGTCGAGCCCAGCGCCGAAGATCAGCAACGGCGTGCCGATGCGGAGGAACAGGCATCATGAGCGATGCTCTGGTTGCGCCGGGTGGCGGCCGCATTGACGTGGACCGCGCCTTCCAACCGCTCGGCGTAGCGGTGCTGACCGTGTCCGATACGCGCAGCAAGGAGGACGACACGTCCGGCAATCTCCTTGCCGAACGGGTTGAGCGGGACGGCCATAAGCTCACCGGTCGCGCTTGGGTGAAGGATGATGTCGCCGCAATCCAGGCCCAGCTGCGCGCCTGGATCGACGACCCGGACATTGAGGTCATCGTGTCGACCGGCGGCACAGGCTTGTCGGGGCGCGACGTGACGCCCGAAGCCGCCCGTCCCTTGTTCGACAAATCGATCGAGGGGTTCGAAGTCATCTGGCACATGACCAGCTTCCAGACCGTCGGGCTTTCCACGATGCAAAGCCGGGCCTGTGCCGGGCTCGCGAAGGGAACGCTCATCTTCTGCCTGCCCGGCTCGACCGGCGCCTGCAAGGATGGTTGGGACAAGGTCATCCGCTGGCAGCTGGATGCCCGGCATCGGCCCTGCAATTTCGCGGAAGTCATGCCCCGGTTCCTGGAAAGCTGATGGCGGACAGGCTCACGCATCTCGACCCGTCCGGCGATGTCAGAATGGTCGATGTCGGCGACAAGCCGGGCACCGTGCGCGAAGCGACCGCCGAAGGCTGGGTGCGGATGCGGCGCGAGACGCTCGAGCTTGCGCTCGCGGGCAATGCCAAAAAAGGCAACGTGACCGCGACCGCCGAGATTGCCGGGATCATGGCGGCAAAGCGCACCGCCGAACTGATCCCGCTCTGTCATCCGATCGCGCTGTCGAGCGTGAAAGTAGAGATCGCCGCCGATCAGGAAGCCGGCGCGTTCCACATCGTCGCAAGCGCGCGGACGATCGGCCAGACCGGTGTCGAGATGGAAGCGCTGACCGCCGTGTCGGTCGCGTGCCTGACGATTTACGACATGCTCAAGGCCGTCGACCGCGACATGCGGGTCGACGGAATTTCGCTCGTGCGAAAGACCGGCGGCGCGTCGGGAGACTATTTCAGGGCCGGCTGAAGCCTGCCTTCGCGAAGATCGCGCGCGCGGTGGCGCCGCGCAGGAAGTTGAGGAACGCCCGGGCCGAGGGCGATGCCGCCTTCGTCAGCGCGACCGGATAGACGATCGGCGGATGCGTGCCGGCCGGAAAGACGCCGACGATCTTGAGCGACGGCGCGACCCTGGCATCGGTCGCATAGACGATCCCATAGGGGGCTTCGCCGCGCACGACATATTCAAGCGCGACCCGCGTATTCTCGCCCGGCACGATGTGGCTCGCGATCCCGTCCCACACGCCCAGCTTGATCAGCGCTGCCTTCGCATATTTGCCGGCCGGCACCGACTGCGGATCGCCGACCGACAATCTGCCGCCGCCCAACCTGCCCGCGAGGTCGAAGCCAGGCGCGATCCGGATCGCCGAAGCCGTCTGCGGACCGACGATCACCAGCCGATTGCCGAGCAGATCCCTGCGGCTCGCCACATCGATCAACCCCTTGCCCTGCAGATAATCCATCCAGTCTTCGTCGGCGGAGAAGAAGATGTCCGCAGGCGCGCCCTGTTCGATCTGGCGGGCAATCGTCGACGATGCGCCGAACGAAAGCGTGACGGTGTCCCCGGTCCTGGCCTTGTAGGCATCCGCGACCGCCTTGAGGCTCTCGTTCAGCGAGGCGGCTGCGAAAACCGTGACCTTGGCATCGGGCGCGGCCGAAACCGGAGCCGCACCGCACAGCGCGATCGCGGTCAACATCGCGATCGCGAAACGGCGGGTGGGGCGAGTGGACAAGGTTTTCCTCCCAGCTTAGCGTTTGAAGGATGGTGCTCGATAAGGCGGCCTCTGATGTGTCACGTAATCTGACCGCCGCCAAGCATCCCCCGGTTGGCGTTGCCGAGGCGCGCGCGGCGATGCTGGCGATGATCGCGCCGCTGCCCATCGAAACAATCGCCGCCAGCGAAGCGCATGGACGGGTGCTGGCCGAACCGGTGCTGGCCGACCGGGATCAGCCGCCCTTCGCCGCCTCGTCGATGGACGGCTATGCCGTGCGCAGCGCCGATTGTCCGGGGCGCCTGCTGCTCGTCGGCGAGTCCGCGGCCGGCCGCGGCTACGAGATCATGCTTCGGCTCGGCGAGGCGGTGCGCATTTCGACCGGCGCGCCGCTGCCCGACGGCGCCGATTGCGTCGTGATTCAGGAGGACGTTACGCGCGACGGGACGCACGTCGTCGTCCCCGCCGCGCGACAGGCCGATAATGTCCGCCCGCGCGCTTTCGATTTCGCCGCCGGCGCGCGGCTGCTCGACGCGGGACGCCGGCTCAACGGGGTTGGGCTTGCGCTTGCGGCTGCAGCGGGCGCGGCGCACCTGACGGTCCGAAGGCGACCGCGCGTCGCGTTCCTGTCGAGCGGCGACGAGCTGGTTCCTGCGGGCGCATCGCCGGGGCCCTTCCAGATTTATGATTCCGCCGTTCCGGGCGTTTCGGCGCTGGCCGAACATTGGGGCGCCTCGGTGCAGCGCCTCGCGATCGAACGGGACGACGTTGACGCAATTGCCCGCGCCGCGTCGGCGGGACTGCGCGAATGCGATCTGCTGATTGTCGTCGGCGGCGCATCGGTCGGCGATCACGATCATGCGAAGCCCGCGCTTGCGCGGATCGGGCTGCAGCTTGCGGTCGACAAGGTCGCGGTGCGACCCGGCAAACCGACCTGGTTTGGCACGACCGACCTTGGGCCCGTCCTCGGTTTGCCGGGAAACCCTGCGTCGGCGCTGGTGTGCGCGCTGCTGTTCCTGCGGCCGATACTCGAAAAGATGGCCGCGCGCGCCAGCGACTCCGGTTCCGTGCGCGCCCGCCTTGCGGCGGCTTTGCCGGCCAATGGTCCGCGCGAACATTATCTGCGGGCTCGCCTCGAGAGCGATGCGACCGGACAATTGGTGGTGACCGCGTTCGAGCAGCAGGATTCGTCGCTGCTCTCGATATTCTCGACAGCGGATGCGCTGATCAGGCTGCCGGCCGGCAGCGAGGCGCAGCCCGCCGGTGCCCTGGTCGATGTGCTTCCGCTGGGTTTCACGTGCTGAGCCCCACCGACCTGCAAGTTCTGGCCACGACTTTGATCGTCGCCGCCAAGGCGCTGCTGATATTGCCGCTCGCGATCGCGGTCGCGTTCGCGCTCTCCCGTCCCCGTTTACCGGGTCGCCTGGCGTGGGATGGGCTGGTCCACCTTCCCGTCATTCTGCCGCCCATTCTGATCGGCTTCCTGCTGCTGCAGCTGCTGGGGCGCCAGGGCGTGTTCGGCGGCTGGATCAACCTCGCTTTCACCCAGAACGGCGCTGCGCTCGCCACAGCCGTCATGATCTTTCCTTTGCTCGTGCGCAGCGTTCGCCTGTCCTTCGACGCGATCGATCCACGCTTGCTCGATGCCGCCGCGATGCTCGGCGCGGGCCCGTGGGATCGCTTTTTCTCGATTGCCCTTCCGCTCGCCTGGCCGGGCATCCTCGCAGGAGCCGTCACCGCGTTCGCCGCGGCGATGGGGGAATTCGGCGCGGTCATCACCTTTGCCGCGAACATCCCCGGGGAAACCCAGACGCTGCCCCTGGCAATCTACCAGGTCCTTCAGCAACCTGGAGGCGAAGTCGAGGCATGGCGGCTGGCGCTGCTCTCGCTGTCGCTGGCCTTTGCCGGACTGATAGCCGCCGAACTTCTGCAACGCTGGGCGCGGCGGCGCGTCTGATGCTGCACGCCGACATCGATCTCCGGCAAGGCGCCTTCCACCTCGACGTGGCGCTTCGCGCGCCGCACGGCGTCACCGCGATATTCGGTCCGTCCGGAAGCGGCAAATCGACGCTTCTCGCGGCGCTGGCGGGTCTGCGGCCGGGGGGCGGCACCATCTCGCTCGACGGACAGAAACTGGATCCACGCCCGCACCGCCGGGGCATCGGCCTTGTCTTTCAGGATGGATTGCTCTTTCCCCACATGAGCGTCGGCGCGAACCTCCTTTATGCGTGGCGACGCGCCGATCCGAGCCGGCGACACGCGATCGAAGACGTGGCGGGCTTCTTCGACATCGCGACATTGCTCGATCGATCGGTCGTCAATCTGTCAGGGGGCGAGCGCGCCCGCGTCGCCCTCGCCCGGGCGCTGGTGGCGGCACCGAGACTGTTGCTGCTCGACGAGCCTTTCAGCGCGCTCGATGGCCAGCGTCGGCGATCTTTTATCGACATACTCGGCCGGATGCATGACGCCTTCGGGCTGTCGATGCTGATCGTCACCCACCTGATCGATGACGCCGCGGCCCTGGCGACCCATTTGGTCGGCCTGCGCGACGGGCGGGTGGTGGCGGAAGGGGCGTTCGCGCAAACCGTGTCGTCGCCGGCATTTCGCACCTTGCTCGATGCGCGCGACACCGGTGCCGCGCTGTCGACCACCGCGCTGGTCAGACGCGGCGGCGGCGGTCCCGCCGCGACCTGGGTCCGCGCCGATCATGTCCTGCTGGCGACGCGCAAGCCGACCGCGATTTCGGCGCGGAATATCCTGAGGGGATCAATCGGCGGCATTACGACCGAGGAAAGCGAAAGCCTGCTTGTCGAGCTTCATACCGCGGACGGAGTTCTGTTCGCCCGTTTGACGCAGGAGGCAGTCGACGCGTTGAAGCTCCGCGTGGGAATGCCTGTCTGGGCGCTGGTGAAGGCGCACGCCTTGTGAGCTGCAGCGGGGGCGGTGCCGGGCGATCCCCGGTCACACGATCTGCGGTAGGCGATCCAGATATTTGTCCAGCGTGATCGGATAATCGCGAACGCGCACCCCGGTCGCATTATAGACCGCGTTGGCGACCGCGGCGCCCACCCCGCAAATACCCAGCTCGCCGACGCCCTTGGCCTTCATCGGCGAGGACATCGGATCTTCCTCGTCGAGGAAGATGACCTCCTGATGCGGGATGTCGGCATGGACCGGCACTTCATACCCCGCCAGGTCGTGGTTCACGAAGAAACCGAAACGCGGGTCGACCGCCAGTTCCTCGATCAGCGCGGCACCCAGGCCCATCGTCATCGCGCCGATGACCTGGCTCCGCGCCGACTTTGGATTGAGGATGCGCCCCGCCGCGCACACGGCCAGCATGCGGCGCACCCGCACTTCGCCGGTCGCGGAATCGACCGCCGCTTCCACGAAATGGCCGGCAAAGGTCGATTGCTGATAGGTCTTGTCGAGATCGCCATATTCGATGAAGTCCTCGACCACGATCTCGCCGGTCTTCGCCGCCTCGCCCAGCGGTACCGCGCGATCCCCCGAATGGACCTTGCCGTCGGCGAAATCGGTGTTGGCCGGATCGAAGCCCAGCCGCTGAGCGACGGTCTCGCGCAGCCTCATGCAGGCCGCATAGACGCCGGAGGTCGAATTGTTCGCGCCCCATTGCCCGCCGGAACCCGCCGACACCGGGAAGTCGGAATCGCCGAGCGTGACGACGATTTTCTCAAGCGGGAGACCCATCGTTTCCGCCGCCGTCTGGGCGAGGATCGTATAGGTACCCGTGCCGATATCGGTCATGTCGGTCTCGACCGTGACCACGCCCCCGCCGCTGAGCCGCACCCGCGCGCCCGACTTCGTCAGCAGATTGTTGCGGATGCCGGCGGCCACGCCCATGCCGATCAGCCAGCGCCCATCCCGCACGCTCCCCGGCCTGGCCTTGCGCTTGTCCCAGCCGAACTTTTCCGCGCCCAGTTCGAGACATTTGACCAACTGGCGCTGTGAAAACCGCCGCGCGGGCTTTTCGGGGTCGACCTGCGTATCGTTGAGGATGCGCAGCGCGATCGGGTCCATGCCGAGCTTCTCGGCCAATTCGTCCATCGCGATTTCGAGCGCCATCAGGCCGGGCGCCTCGCCGGGCGCGCGCATCGCATTGCCCTCGGGCAGGTCGAGCACCGCCAGGCGCGTCGCCGTCATGCGATTGGCGCCTGCATAGAGCAGCCGCGTCTGGTTGACGGCGGTCTCCGGCCCGCCATTCGGCAGGTCGCCCGACCAGCCTTCATGCCCGATCGCCATGATCTTGCCCTCGGGCGTCGCGCCGATGCGGAGGCGCTGGATCGTCGCCGGGCGATGCGTGGTATTGTTGAACATCAGCGGCCGCTGCAAGGCGACCTTGACCGGCCGCCCGGTCGCCTTAGCGCCAAGCGCCGCCATGATCGCGTCCGTGCGCACGAACAGCTTTCCGCCAAACCCGCCGCCGATATAGGGGGAAACCAGCCTGACATTCTGCTTGGGTATGCCGAGCGTCTTGGCGACATCGCCCTTGCCCCAGTCGATCATCTGGTTGGCGGTGTAGAGCGTCAGCTTGTCGCCCTGCCACACTGCCGTCGTGGCGTGCGGCTCCATCATCGCATGCGCCTGATCGGGCGTGGAATAGGTTTCGTCGAGTTTGACCGGCGCGGCGGCGAACGCGGTCGCGAAATCGCCGACCGCGGTGGCGGGCTTGCCGCTGAAATCATTTTCCGGGGGCGCCTTGGCATTGGCTTTTTCGGCGCTCAGGTCGAACGCGCCCTTCGCGCGACTATAATCGACGTGGATCAGCGCGGCGGCGGCGCGCGCCTGCTCGAACGTGTTCGCCACGACCACGGCGACGGCCTGATGATAATGCTCGATCTCGGGACCGCCGAGCAGTCTGGCCGTGTTGAAATTCCCCTTTCCGAGCTTCCCCGCATTTTCGGCGGTGATCACGGCGAGCACGCCCGGGGCGGCCTTGGCCGCCGCAACGTCGATCGACACGATGCGACCCTTGGCGATCCCGGCGCCAAGGATATAGCCATAGGCGGGATTGGAGACCGCGTCGTGGCGCTCATAGGCGTAAGGCGCGGTGCCGGTCGTCTTGCGGGGGCCGTCGATCCGGTCGGTTGCCCGGCCCACGACCTTCAGGCGATCGATCGGATTGGTGGTTGCTGGTGTATCGAATTTCATGGCTCAGGCCCTCGCTTCCGCCAGCACCGCGGCAAGCGTTCGTTCGACCAGGGTGAGTTTGAACTGATTGTCGCGCGTGGGTTTCGCGCCGGCGAGCAGCCCGCTTGCGACGGCTTTCGCGCCGCGCGCGGATTCGGCTTCCGCCGCCTCCACCCGCCATGGCCTGGGCGCGATCCCGCCCACGGCGACACGCGCGGAACCGTCCCGCCCAATGATCGCCCCGATCGAGACCAGAGCGAAGGCGTAAGACGCGCGGTCGCGAACCTTGTGATAGATGTGGGTGCCGCCGACTGGTTTGGGCAACGTGACCGCCGTGATCAGTTCGCCCTTTGCCAGGACATTCTCCTGCTGCGGCGTCGCGCCGGGCAGATGATAGAATTCCGCGATCGGAATGGCGCGCGTGACGCCGTCCGCACGCACCGTTTCGACCGTCGCATCGAGCGCCCGCATCGCAACCGCCATGTCGCTGGGGTGGGTCGCGATGCACGCGTCGCTGACGCCGACGACGCCAAGTCCGCGGCTGAAACCGCCGATCGCGGCGCAGCCGCTGCCGGGCTTGCGCTTATTGCAGGGCTGGTTGGTGTCGTAGAAATAAGGGCAGCGCGTGCGCTGCAGAAGGTTGCCCGCGGTCGTCGCCTTGTTCCTCAGCTGGCCCGACGCGCCGGCGAGCAATGCGCGCGACAACAGGCCATAATCGCGCCGCACGCGCATGTCGGAAGCAAGATCCGTGTTGCGCACAAGCGCGCCGATCCGCAGTCCGCCGGCGGGGGTTGGCTCGATCTTGTCCAGCCCGAGACCGTTGACGTCGACCAGATGCCTCGGCGTCTCGATCTCCAGTTTCATCAGGTCGAGCAGGTTCGTGCCACCGGCAATGAACTTCGCGCCCGGCGTTCGCACCACGGCCGCCGCCGCCGCGGCAGGCGAGGCCGCACGCTCATAGCTGAACGCTTTCATGCCTCGTCTCCCGCGACGCTGGCCATCGCCTCGGCGATGTTGGAATAGGCGCCGCAGCGGCAGATATTGCCGCTCATCCGCTCCCGCATCTCCAGATTCGTCGCCTTCGGCCGATCGGTGAGGCTGTGGCTGACATGGCTCGGAATGCCGCGCTTGATCTCGTCGAGCACCGCGACCGCCGAACAGATCTGGCCGGGGGTGCAATAGCCGCATTGATAGCCGTCATGTTCGATGAAGGCCGCCTGCATGGGATGCAGCTTTTCGGGCGTGCCCAGCCCCTCGATCGTGGTGATGCTGTCGCCATGGTGCATGACCGCGAGCGTCAGGCAGGAATTGATCCGCCTGCCGTCGACGATCACCGTGCAGGCGCCGCACTGGCCGTGATCGCACCCTTTCTTGGTGCCGGTGAGATCGAGATGCTCGCGCAACGCGTCGAGCAGGGTCGTGCGGGTATCGACCTCCAGCGCCCGGCGATGCCCGTTCACATCGAACGACACTTTTTGCACTGAGGGCATATCCTGACTCGGTTTGCTGATGGCTTCGACCGGCACCGCGGTGGCGGCGACCGATGCCGCGCCGCCGATCATCACGCCGCGCCGTGAAACACTGAGATCGTCCGGAGTATCCATGACGTGTGCGATCCCTTCCGCGAAGTTCGCACGCCCCCGCCAGTCATCGGGAGCGAATGCCGCTATGGCCACGATCATCGTCCTCCATGCGCCGGGAGGCAACGCATTATTTGCCGGCGCGCACCGCATCCTTCGAACCCGTGGTCGCGGCATATCCGGCGATCTGCGCCAGGACGGACAGCGCCAGCGTATCGGGGTCGCGCGTCGCCGGAATGAGTCCGATCGGTCCCTTCACCCGATCGGCCTGGGCGGCCGGCACGCCATGATCGAGCAGCGCCGCGACCCGTTCCGCATGCGTGCGGCGGCTGCCCATCGCGCCGATATAAAAGGCGTCCTGTTCGAGCACCTGCGCCATGAGCGCGGTTTCCCAATCATGGTCGTGGAACAGGAACACGACCGCCGTGAAGCGGTCGGTGACCAGCGTGGGATGGCGGGCGGGGGTCTTGAGAAATGTGGCCTGCAGGCCGGCCTGCGCGGCATTTTCCACGATCGTTTCGTCGGGACTGAAGATCGCCACCGCCAATCCATAAGCCCGTGCGAGCGCCGCCAAAGCGGGCGTCTCGGCGCCATGACCGAGGATCACGAGATTGAGGTCCGGTGCGTGGCGCGCGGCAAAAATGCCGTCGCTCCATGCGGAAGCCGTCGCATCCGCCGATTCCGCGACGGCAATCCCCCCATCCGGCGACAATCGCATCTCAACCGCCCGGCGTGCGTCCAGCAGGCCCAGCGCCTTGCGGATTTCGGCGATCGGCGGCTGTGGGGTGAACAGCAGATCGACCCCGCCACCGCAGGGAAGCCTGATGTCGATCAGCGGCGAACCTTCGCCCAACCGAAGACGCTCGGACACTCCGGTTGAAATGACGCGCTGCGCTTCGCCGATCACGGCGGCTTCGATGCAGCCTCCCGAGAAAGACCCGATGAAGGTGCCGCTTTCCGCCACCGCCATATGCGTGCCGGGGGCGCGCGAGGAGCTTCCGATCACGTCGGTGATCGTCACCAATGCCACACGCTCGCCGGCGGCCGCGGCATCGAGCAGGAAGCGGAAGATGGCGCTGGCGTTCTTCATTCGGCTCCCGGCGGACTAGCGCCGATATAGGGCCGCCGGCTCACGGCACCAAACCGTCTTTGCCGAGTTTACTGTCGCGGATCAAAAGGTCCGCCGCGGGAGGGCATCGATGGCTATCCAGGTAAATGACGCCGCAGTTCCGGTTCCCGATGACCCACGGGTTTCCCTGCTCGATCTGCTGAGGGAACAACTCCACCTGACGGGCACGAAGAAGGGATGCGATCAGGGCGCGTGCGGCGCCTGCACCGTGCTGGCCGATGGCGAGCGCATCCTGTCCTGCCTCGCGCTCGCGATCCAATATGACGGCCGGTCGATCACGACGATCGAAGGGCTGGGCGCACCCGGCGCTCTCCATCCACTGCAGCAGGCCTTCGTGGAGCATGATGGCTTCCAGTGCGGCTATTGCACGCCGGGACAGATCTGCTCGGCGGTGGGGATGGTCGCGGAGCTGCGGCGCGGCGTGCCGAGCCATGTCACCGCCGACATCGCCGCCGAAGCGATCCCGTTCGACCATGACGAGTTGCGCGAGCGGATGAGCGGCAATCTATGCCGCTGCGGCGCGCATAACGGCATCATCGACGCGATCAACGATGCTTATGCGGAGGCGGCGGAATGAACCCCTTCACCTACAGCCGCGCGGGTGATGCCGCCGCGGCGATCGCGCAACTCAAGAATGAGGGCGCCAAATATCTGGGCGGCGGCACCAATTTGGTCGACCTGATGCGCGAGACGATCGAGCGCCCGACGGCGCTGGTCGACGTGACCGGTTTGTCCGACGCCATCGAAGAGACGGATGAGGGCGGCCTGCGGATCGGCGCGGCCGCGCGCAACACCGCGCTGGCCGAGCATCGTCTGATACGCACCAATTATCCGATGCTGTCGCGCGCGATCGTCGCGGGCGCATCGGCGCAAATCCGCAACATGGCGACGGTGGGCGGCAACCTGCTCCAGCGCACGCGCTGCGCCTATTTCTACGATGATGATGGCGCGCGCTGCAACAAACGCCGGCCGGGCGAGGGCTGCGACGCGATCCACGGCTTCAACCGGATGCATGCCATCCTGGGCGCGTCGGACGCGTGCGTGGCGGTGCATCCATCGGACATGGCGGTGGCGCTCGCCGCGCTGGATGCGACCGTCCATGTGGAGAGCGCAAGCGGCGCCAGGCGCCTGCCCCTCTCCGAACTGCATCGGCTGCCGGGCGACCAGCCGCAGGTCGAGACCTTGCTGGAACCGGGCGAGCTCATCACCGCGATCGAACTTCCAGCCATGCCGTTCGCGGCCCGGTCGACCTACCGCAAGGTGCGCGATCGTTCGAGCTACGCCTTTGCGCTGATCTCGGTCGCGGCGGCGCTAGAGCTCGAGGGCGGGCGCGTGCGGCAGGTGCGGATCGCGCTCGGCGGCGTAGCGCATAAGCCCTGGCGGGCGCGCAAAACCGAGCAGGCCTTGCTCGGACAAACCGCAAGCGAGGCGGCGTTCCGCGCGGCGGCCCAGGCGGAACTCGCCGACGCCCGTCCGCTCCGCGACAACGGATTCAAGATCGAGCTCGCCGAACGGACCATCGTCGCCGTGCTGGCCGAGCTTGCGGGAGGGGCGGCATGAGCATCGTCGGCGACGCCAAGCAGGCGGTGCAGGGTCTGGTGCAGGGCGCGATGGCCAAGGCGGTGGCGCTCGCGCCGGACAGCTGGATACCGGGCGGCGAACCCGATCCGCTGATCCGTCACCAGCACGGCCATATCGGCAGGCCCATCTCGCGCATCGACGGGCCGATCAAGGTATCGGGCAAGGCGACCTTCGCCGCCGAATTCCCGATGGAGCGTATGGTCTACGCCGCGCTCGCCTACAGCACGATCGCGCGGGGGAGGATCCGCGATCTCGATACGTCGGCGGCGGAAACCGCGCCCGGCGTGATCGCGGTGATGACCTATCGCAACGCGCCGCGCCTGCAGCAGCCGCCGGCATTCATGACCGCGCCCAAAGCGGCGAGCGGCGACACGCTCCCGATCCTGCAGGAGCCCGACATCCATTGGAACGGCCAGCCGATCGCGGTGGTGCTGGCGGAGACCCAGGAACAGGCCGATTATGCCAAATCCCTGATCCACGCGGCCTATGACGAGGCGCCATCGCTGGTCTCGTTCGAGGAAGCGATCCGCAAGGGCACGAAACCGGGCCTGTTCATGGGCGGGCCGCTCCACAACGAGATCGGCAAGGCGGAGGAGGCGCTGGCGGCGTCCGACTACCGCATCGATGCGACCTACCGCACGCCGCGCCACAACCATAACGCGATCGAGCTGCATGGCGTGACCGTCGTCTGGGACGGCGACACATTGCGGGTCCACGACGCGTCGCAACTCGTAGCGCACACCGCCTGGTCGATCGCGCATATGTTCGGGATCGAAGAGGACAAGGTGGTGATCACCTCGCCCTTCGTCGGCGGCGGCTTCGGCGGCAAAGGTCTGTGGCAGCATCAGGTGCTGGCGGCGCTGGCGGCGAAGCTGACGAGCCGGCCGGTGAGGCTCGTGCTGTCGCGCGAAGGGGTCTACCGCGTCGTCGGTGGGCGCAGCCTGACCGAGCAGCGGGTCGCGCTTGGCGCTGGTAAGGATGGCAAGCTCAAGGCGCTGATCCACACCGGCACCACCGCCAAGACATCGACCAACGCCATGCCGGAGCCGTTCATCCTGCAGACGCGCAGCTGCTATGGCGCCGAGACGATGCTGCTCGACGTGCAGGCGGTCGAGCTCGATATGCTCGCCAACACCTTCATGCGCGCGCCGGGAGAGTCCGTCGGCACCTTCGCGCTGGAAAGCGCGATGGACGAGCTGGCCGAAGCGCTGGGCCTCGACCCGATCGAGCTGCGCCTGCGCAACGAGCCGGAAAAGGATCCGACCACCGGCCTGCCCTTCTCGTCGCGTGAGGTCGAAAAGGCATTCCGTGATGGCGCGGCGCGTTTCAACTGGGACAAGCGCAATCCCGTGCCGGGCAAGACCCGTGAGGGCGAATGGCTGGTCGGCATGGGCTGCGCCACCGGCACCTATCCTTATTACCGGATGCCGGGCGGTGCGGCGCGGATCACGCTGTCCAGCGACGGCCATGCCGTGGTCGATATCGCGGCGCACGAAATGGGGATGGGCACCGCGACCGCGCAGACCCAGGTGGCGGCGGAACGGCTTGGCCTCTCGCTCGATGCCGTGACGTTCAACTATGGGGATTCGACGTTGCCCGGCTTGGTGCTTGCGGGCGGATCGCAGCAGACTGCCTCCATCGGCGCGTCGGTGATCGCGGCGCATCGCGCGCTGGTGACCGAATTGCTGACGCTGGCAGGCAACGATTCCCCGCTGGCTGGCCTGAAGCCCGGCGAAGTCGGCGCGCGCGACAGCGGGCTGTGCAAGCTCGACGAGCCCAGCAAGTTCGAAAGCTACGCCTCGATCCTTGGTCGCGCGCGGCGATCGTCGATCACGGTCGAGGCGAGCCCGCCGGCCCCGCTCGAGACGCTGCATTGGTCGATGCACAGCCATAGCGCGGTCTTCTGCGAAGTCCGGGTCAACACGGTCACGGGGGAGGTGCGCGTAAACCGGCTGCTTGGATCGTTCGATTGCGGCCGCATCCTCAACTCCAAGACCGCGACCAGCCAGTTTCGGGGCGGTATGATCATGGGACTCGGCCTGGCGCTGATGGAGGAAACCCAGTTTGACGAGCGCAACGGGCGGATCATGAACCCCAGTCTCGCCGAGTATCACGTGCCGGTGCACATGGACGTTCCGGAAATAGACGTGATCTGGACCGACATTGCCGATCCGCACGCCCCCATGGGGGCACGCGGCATCGGTGAAATCGGGATCACCGGTACGGCGGCGGCGGTGGCCAACGCGGTCTACAACGCCACCGGCAAGCGCATCCGCGACCTGCCGATCACGCTCGACAAGTTGCTGTGAGCCGCGTGCGGCTCGGATTGCGATCCTTCTTGGCTGAAGGCGTGCGCATCCTTACGCTCACGGCATGACAGATATTGACGATGCTATTGCCGCCGCAGCGTTTCGAAGGCTGGTCGCCCATCTCCAACACCGGACCGACGCGCAGAACGTCGACCTGATGGGCCTGGCAGGCTTCTGTCGCAATTGCCTGGGCGACTGGTTGGCGGAGGCCTCTGACGGCACGTTCAGCAGCCTCGACGGGCGAGACTATGTGTACGGCATGCCCTACGCCGAGTGGAAAGCGCGCCATCAGCAACCGGCCACGCAGGAGCAGCTCGAGCGGATGGCCGAAAGCCTGAAGCGCAACCCTGCCTGACCGGGCAATGGACCCCTTGGGGCGGCAAATGGCCTTCGGTCACAACAGATGGTAAGCCAGCCGCATGGCACGGCAACCGGCTCGACATTGGGTGTACCGGCATACGGTTTCGACGCGGCTGTGGCATTGGTTGAACGCGCTCACGATCTTCATCATGCTGATGAGCGGACTGATGATCTTCAACGCGCATCCCCATTTGTACTGGGGCAAATATGGCGCCAATTTCGATCCGAGCTGGCTCGGGATCGGGCCGACTCCGCAAGGCGGCGGCGAGCTCAGGGTCTATCAGGCGCACATCCCCACGACCGGCGTGCTCGGCCATTGGAAGGACCAGCACGGCCATGTCCAAACCCGCGCTTTCCCTTATTGGGCCACGATCCCGGCCCATTACAGCCTGGCAGGGGCGCGCCGCTGGCATTTCCTGTTTGCCTGGGTCCTCGTCCTGGGCGGCACCTTTTATGTGATCGCAAGTCTGATCAATCGGCATTTCCAGCGCGATCTTGCCCCGTCGCGCGATGATCTGCGGCCGCGGCATCTGTGGCAGGACATCAAGGATCATGCGCGGCTGCGCCTGCCCCGCGGCAAGGCCGCCGCACGCTATAATCCGCTTCAGAAGCTTGCTTATATCGGCGTGATCTTCTTCCTTATTCCGATGATGATCCTGACCGGACTCGCGATGGGGCCCGCATTCGATGCCACCTTTCCCCAGTTGTTGGTCGTGTTCGGTGGGCGCCAATCGGCGCGCTCGATCCATTTCCTGTGCGCAATGGGATTGCTCGCCTTCGTCCTGGTTCATCTCGCCATGGTCGTGCTGGCCGGACCGATCCGCGAGATACGGTCCATGATTACCGGCTGGTTCAACCTCCCGCCGTCCAGGCCGCGCCGTGGCTAAGCTGGTTTCGCGCCGCAACGCGCTGACGATCGGGGGCGGGCTACTGGTCGCTGGCTGCGACAGGATCGCCGCCACCAGGACCGCCCAGCATGGTTTCAAGGGGGCCGAAGATCTGACCTATCGCGTCAGCCGGTTGCTGACCGCGCGCGACGCGCTGGCGCCGCAGTTCACCGGCGCGGACGTTTCGCCAATCTTTCGATCGAACGGCACCGCGATGCCGCGCTCGCCCGAATATGCGCGGCTGGCGGCAGCCAATTTCGCTGGCTGGCGGTTGCATGTCGGCGGACTGGTGAGCCGCCCGCTCGCCATTTCGCTGGAATCGCTGAAGGCCCTGCCTCAGCGCACCCAGATCACGCGCCACGATTGCGTGGAAGGCTGGAGCGCGATCGGGCAATGGACCGGGCCGGTGTTGGGGCCGATCCTGCAATTCGCAGGTCTGTCGAGCACGGCACGCTATATCGTGTTTCATTGCTACGACGATTTCGGCGGCACGCAATATTACGAGAGCGTCGATCTGGTCGACGCATTCCATCCCCAGACGATCCTGGCATGGGCACTAAACGGCCGCCCTTTGCCCGTCCCGAACGGCGCGCCGGTACGACTGAGGATCGAACGGCAGCTCGGCTACAAACACGCGAAATATCTGCGCGCGGTCGAAGCGGTTGCAAGCCTTGATCAAGTCGGCGGCGGCAAGGGCGGCTATTGGGAAGACGTCGCGGATTATGCGTGGTTTGCCGGCATTTAGCGCAGGAAAGAGATTGGCGCGAGCATGGCTGCGCTTGCGTGGCTGGCCCAAACGGCGCAACTTTCGCGTGGTCGTTTGAGTCTCTCGAACGCCGCACGGACTGAGGTTGCGAGTATGCGGATAGAATGACGGTCGATTCCTATATCCCGCCGCTCCCGGCCGATGAGCCGAATCGTCAGAAAGCGGTGGATCGCGCGATCGGCAAGGCGAGCGCGGTGCGCAAGCAGCTCCAGAAGCTGGTCGACGAAGCTGCGAAGCGTTTCCACACACCGATGGCGGCGCTGTCGATCATCGACAATCAGCGCCAATGGTTCGCCGCCACGCACGGCTTCGACGATCCCGAAACGCCGCGCGCCATTTCCTTCTGCGCGCATGCCATCCTCCAGCCAGACGAGGTGACGGTGGTCGGCGACGCGACCCAGGATCGGCGGTTCGCGACCAATCCGGTGGTGCGCTTCAAGCCCAATGTCCGTTTCTATGCCGGCGCCCCGGTGATCGATGCCGACGGCTTCGCGCTCGGCACCCTGTGCGTGATCGATCAGGAAGCGCGGCTGCCGGACGTGGACCGCGAATATCTGTCCAGCCTGGCCGCCGAAGCCAGCCGCCTGCTCGCGGAATAGCCCCTCTCCCGCTCGGCGCGGGCGCTTCCTATATTGGCGGCAACCAACCCATGGGAGCCAATATCATGGCCGATTATGTCCGCGACGAAGCCGCCATCGCCAAGCTGACGCCCGAGCAATTTCGCGTCACCCAGCACAGCGGCACCGAACGCCCCGGCACGGGCGAACTGCTCTACAACAAGGCGCCCGGCATCTATGTCGACATCGTCTCGGGCGAGCCTTTGTTTGCGTCGTCCGACAAGTTTGAATCGGGCTGCGGCTGGCCGAGCTTCACCAAGCCGATCGAGCCCGCTTATGTCGCCGAACTGCGCGACACCACGCATGGCATGATCCGCACCGAAGTCCGTTCCAAAAATGGCGACAGCCATCTCGGCCATGTGTTCGAGGACGGCCCGATCGATCGCGGCGGCCTGCGTTACTGCATCAACTCCGCGTCCCTGCGCTTCGTCCCGCGCGAGGAGATGGAGGCGCAGGGTTATGGCGCCTATCTCGACCAGGTCGAGGACATCGCCTGAGCCTCTTCGGAATTCGAGCCCCTTCAGCTTTTGGCAAACATCTTCCGGCATATAGCTGCGGCGCTATAGTGTCGCGGCTTCCCCGTGACGCGGAATGAACTGATCGGAGGCGCACGCGTTGCGCTTCCGATGGGTTCAGTTGAGGGTCGTATGGGTAATGTAGCTGCTATCGCCGGCGTCGTGTTGCTTCTCGCCGGTATTACCCTGGTCGCGCTGCTGGGCGATCGGCGCTCGCGCTCCTGGATCCCTTATTTCGGTATCCTGCTCGCCGTGCTGGGCCTGGGCATCGAGCTGGCCGGCGCGGTCTCCGCCGCCTGACGCCTTTTCACTCCTGACGCCTCTTTTCACTCCCGATTGACAGGTTCCGCCCTTCGGCGGAGTTTGTCGCCAGCCGCGACGACAGCGGCATGGAGAGAGGGAGCCGACATGAAGACTTTCGCTTTGGCGCTGGTGCTTGCCCTGGCCGCCGCGCCCGTCGCCGCGGAGACGGTCGATCCGCTGCAATCGGAAACGCTGATCAAGAAGGTGATCAACGAGCCTGGCACCGCCTACACATTCTATGGCGGCGGCATGACGCAGAAGTCGATGAAGGATCCGGACCTTCCCGGCGGCGCGTTCGTGCGCGTCGACGTGAGCCAGAAAGGCGGCCATCCGTGGGACGTCGGCGGCGGTTATCCGATCCTGAAACCGATCAAGGCGGGCGACGTGATCTTCTTCGCTATTTACGCGCGCGCGCCCAACCTCAAGCCTGGCGAGACGGCCTCCATGCCCGGCCTCGGCGTCTGCGAGAACGCATCGCCCTACACGCCGATCGCGGTCGAGGATAAAAAGCTCACCAATCAGTGGAACGTCTATTACGTCTCCGCCAAGGCGACCTCGCCCTGGCAGCGCGGCCAGGCGCATGTCGCGATGCAGCTTGCCGCCGACAAGCAGGTGATCGACCTCGGCCCGGTCTTCGTGCTCGACCTTGGCCCTGATTACGATATCAATACCCTGCCGCATAACTAAGCGAACAAGGGGATGACAGGGCGATGCGCACGATTTTCCGGAGGGGAGCGGGCGTATTCGCCCTGTTGTCGGGCGCGGCGTTAGCGGTACCGGCAACAGCGCAATGGACGGCGGAGCAGGACCGCACGGACATGATGCGCCAATTGGGCATCACCGCGCTGATTCCCGGCCCGAGCGGCGACGAGAAGGCACCCAACCACGCCAATGTGGATGAGGCCAAGGCCAATCCCTATCCGGTCCTGCCCGATCCGCTGACGCTGAAGAATGGCGGCAAGGTCGCCGACGCCAGGATCTGGTTCGACAAGCGCCGCTCTGAAATCCTCGAAGACTATACGCGCGAAGTTTACGGCCGCGTCCCCGCGAACCTGCCGCCGGTGCAATGGAAAGTGATCGCGGCCGACCACGAGATGGTCGACTTCTTCAACCCGATAATCGCGCGGCGCGTGGTCGGCCATGTCGAGGATCCAGCGGACCCATCGCGCAGCATCGACATCCGCATGATGGAGGTGCTGCCGGCCAACGCCAAGGGACCGGTGCCGGTGCTGATCATGTTCGGCTTCGGCGCGAGCGCCTGGCCCGAACCGTCGCAACCGACACCGCCCGAATATGACCGCATCAACGCCGCGATGAAGGCGATGCTGATCAAGCAGGACCCGAGCCTGGCGGCGGTGTTCGACGCGCATCAAGCCTTCGCCTTCGCCACCCCGCCCGGCTTCCATCTGCCCCAGCACGACGCCAACGGCGATTTGTCGCCGGCCGAGCAATTGATCGCGGCCGGCTGGGGCTATGTCGCGCTCGACCCGACCAGCGCGCAGCCCGACAATGGCGAGGGCCTGCGCAGCGGCATCATCGGCATCGGCAACCACGGCGCGCCGCGCAAGCCCGAGGATTGGGGCGCGCTGCGCGCCTGGGCGTGGACCGCGAGCCAGGTGCGCGAATGGCTTTCGACCGACAAGGCGGTGGACGCCGGCAAGATCGGGATCGAGGGCGTGTCGCGCTATGGCAAGGCCGCGCTCGTCACCATGGCCTTCGATCCCAAATTCGCGGTCGGGCTGATCGGATCGTCGGGCAAGGGGGGCGGCACCCTGCTCCGCCGCAATTTCGGCGAGAATGTCGCCAATCTCGGCACCGGCGAATCCTCTTGGTTCGCGGGCAATTTCCTGAAGTACAATACGAAGGGTGTGTCCAAACCCAATATGGATGCGAACGACTTGGCCGTCGATTCGAACGAACTGTTCGCGCTCGCCGCGCCACGCCCGCTTTTCATCAGCCATGGCGTGCCGGAAGCCGGCGACGCGCACTGGATCGACCAGAATGGCGCGTGGAAGGCCGCTTATGATGCGGGTCGCGTCTACAAGCTGCTCGGCAAGACCGGCGTCGGCGTGGCCGGGCCAGCCGAGATGCCGCCGCCGACCACGATGATCGATGGCGCACTCGCCTGGCGCCAGCATACCGGCGGCCATACCGACGTGCCCAATTTCCGCTACTTCATCCCCTGGGCGAACAAGGAACTCGGCGTCGGCAAACCCTAGTCGGACGTTTGGAGGAGGGGTGCAAGCGTGGGGCGGCGCGCTAACGATCGCATACGCCCCGCGCGAACCGCTGCCTAGGCAGTCCATCCGCCGTCGATGGTCAGACTGGCGCCGGTCATATAGCTGGCGCCTGGACCCGTCAGCCAAGCTACCAAGTCGGCGATCTCTTCCGGCTTTCCGATGCGACCAAGCGGCAGCTTGGGGACGATGTACTCCATCAGGTCGGCGGTCATGTCGGTTTCCACCGGGCCGGGCTGCACGTTGTTGATGGTGATCTGGCGGGGCGCGAAGTCGAGCGCGGCGCCGCGCACCAACTGGGCCACTGCGGCCTTGGTCATGGCATAGACGCTGGAACCGGGCGAGCCGATCCGGTCGGCGGTGTTGCTGCCGATGGTAATAATGCGCCCGCCGTCCAGCATGTGTGGGGCGGCATAGCGGATCGCGGAGAAAACCCCGCGCACGTTGACCGCCAGCATGCGGTCGAAGTCGTTCATGGCGAACTGGTCGATGGCGCCGCTGATCAGGACGCCAGCGTTGACCACCAGCACCCCCAGCGTTCCGAAGCGCTCGACGGCAGCCTCGACCGCGACGCGCACGGCCTCGGGATCAGCGCTGTCGGCGCGGATGGCAAGGACAGCCCCGCCGCTGGCTTCGATGTCCTGGGCTAGCCTGGCTGCCCGGTCTGGCGAGCTAACATAGGTGAAGGCGACAGGGCGTCCCTCGGCGGCTAGGCGGCGAACGATGGCGGCGCCCATGCCGCGCGCGCCTCCGAAAATCAGAGCGGGAGTTGTGTGGGAAAAGGTGGAGGTCATATGCGGCTTCCATTATTGACTGATTGGTCCGCAACCCATCCTCCATTCCAGACTGCTTGGTCAATAACATTCTGGACTGATCGATCAAAATTGGTAGAATGCCGCTATGGCCAGGCCGTCCGAGTTCGATCGATACGAGGCGATCGCCAAAGCAATCAAGGTGTTCGCGCGCCAAGGATTTGAAGCGGCCTCGACCAGCGACTTGCTCGAGGGCATGGGCATTGCCCGGCAGAGCCTCTACGGCGCATTCGGGGACAAGCGCGGCCTGTTTATTGAGGCCCTTCGCCGCTATGCGGCCGGCTCCCTCGCGCAAATGCGCGGCACCCTGGCGGACGGAACGGCGGGCGAGGCTATCGAGGCGGCCCTGCTGGTCGGGCTCGGCTCCAGCGACGATGTCGAAAGCGGATGCCTGGGGGTCGGTTCCATCGTCGAGTTCAGCCGCTCGGACCCGGAGATCAACGCCCTCAACGATGCAGCCGGCGAGGCCGTGGTCGCGGCCTTCTCCGCCCGGGTTCGCGATGGCATTGAGGCTGGTGAGTTGGATGCGGGGCTCGACACCGACGCCGTCGGCCGGATGCTGCTGATCCTGCGTTCGGGCCTCAAGGTGGCGGCGCGTGGCGGTGCGAGCGAGTCTGAACTCCGCGATACCGCCCGCCTGGCGTTGCGCGGTCTGGCCCGCGATCAGACTTAGCCGCTAATGCCCGTTTTCCACCCTCCCGCGACCTTCCGAACGTCTGCAAACGGGTAGGGCCGCGCCGCTCTTCCCCGAGCCGTGAGGACGCTCTCGGGCGGGTACCAAGCGTCCAATTCAATCCACTAGCGGATCGGGGCCGGGCTCGCCCCGGCAGCGCTCTGCGCATAGGGGCCGATCAGCGTGCCGACAAACCCGCCCGCCTTCGCGGTCGAGAGGTTGGTCGCATCGACGTCATGTGCCGCCGGCAGCCACTGGCCGGGCTTGACCGCATAATCGAAATCATAGGCGCCGCCGCGCGCATGAATGCGGAGCTGGATCGGGCCCGCGGGTACCGGTCTGCGCGCCATCACCACGCCGCCCGGGGGATCGCCCGGCCCCGCGCGCCGCGTGACCCGCACGACCAGCTTGCCGTCGATGCGCGCAAGCGCGACGCTCAGGAAATAATTATCGTTTTGAAGCGCCGCGAGACCGGCCTCCTCGCCCTCGACGGGCGCGAAGCGGAGCGACGCCACGACGATCGCCTCGGGATTCTGCTGCCGCCGCGCGATAAAGCTCGGCTGCTTGCCGTCGCCCAGCCGCTCGTTACGTACCTCCAGCACAAGCGCCCCGTGCTCGAGCCGGTGCCAATTGGTGGTCGGCGAGCGCATCATCATCCATTCGGGGCCGAGCGCCGCGCCGGTAAATTCCTCGCGCGTTTCGAAAGCGCCGGTGGTCGGCGGCGCGGTATCGCGCGGCAGATCCGGCGCCTTGGCGAGGATCGGGATCGGGATCGGGGTGGCGTGCGGCAGGATTGTCGGCCAGCCTTCATGCCAGGTCACCGGGGCGAGAAAGGTCTCGCGGCCCGTATTATAGAGGCCGCCCGCATAAGGCCGGGTCGCGAGGAACACCGACCACCAATCGCCTTTTTCGGTCTTCACCAGATCGGCATGGCCGGATGACGTGATCGGATTGGCGCGCGCGGGATCGAGATCGCGCTGCGTCAGGATCGGGTTCACCGATGCGGGGGCGGGCAGATATGGCCCCTCCACCTTGTCGGACCGGAAAATGACTTCGCTGTGATTTTCCGCGGTGCCGCCTTCGGCCGCCATCAGATAATAGGTACCGTCCTTCTTGAAGAGGTGTGGCCCTTCGATCCAGATCGGGTTCTTCGAGGGCTCGACGCCGGCATCGACGATCACCTTCGCCTCGCCCACCGCCTGCAGCGTCCTGGGATCGAAGCGGGTCAGCCAGATTGCGGTATGGCCCTGATAACGCCTCGCCTGCGGATCGCCATTGTGGACCAGCCAGGCGCTGCCGTCGTCGTCGAAGAAGAGCGAGGGGTCGATCCCGTCGACATTCTTGAGCCAGACCGGGTTCGACCACGGCCCCTTGGGATCATGCGCGGTCACCACGAAATTGCCGCCGCAAACGACGCAGGTGTTGACGATGTAGAACAGCCCGTCGTGGTGCGAGATATCGGGCGCGAACGTGCCAAGCGACATGCCGAGCCCGGTGAAATCCAATTGTCCCTTGCGGTCGATCGCGTTGCCGATCTGGCGCCAGTGGACGAGGTCGCGGCTGTGCCAGACCGGCAGGCCCGGGAACCACGAGAAGCTCGAATTGACGAGATAGAAATCCTGCCCCACGCGAACCACGCTCGGGTCGGGATAATAGCCGCCCAGCACGGGGTTGCGATATTCGCCTGGCCCCGCCGCAGGGCCCGGCTCGACATTGCGATAATCGACCCAATCGAAGCGCGCAAAATCGGTCGCGCTGGACATCGATGTCAAATTGAGCGACAACCCAAGGAATGTAAGCGTTTTCAACAGATTGCGTGGGGCGATTTTGATCATGAAAACTGCTTTCCGATGGCTTTCGGGTCAAGAGTCGGTATTGAACGCGTCACCCGCAGCATAGCGGGATTACTTGGGAGAGGTACATGATGCGCGATTTGAAGCGCTTAGCCGTGTCGGGACTCGCGATCGCGCTGGCCACCGCAACGACCGCGCAGCCCGCAACCGAGCGCGGCGTGGCGCATCCGGCGCTCTGGCCCATGGCCAGGAGCCAGGGGCTGGTCGATCCCAAAACCGAGGCCTTCGTCAGCCAGTTGATGGCGAAGATGACGCTCGAGGAAAAGGTCGGCCAGATGGTCCAGGGCGATATCTCGACCATCCGCCCCAATGATCTGCGCACCTATCCACTCGGTTCTATCCTCGCCGGCGGCAGCTCGCCGCCGCTCGACAGCCCCGACCGTTCGCCCGCCGCCGCCTGGCTGGCGACATCGCGCGCGTTCAACGCGGTGGCGAACGAGACCCGGCCGGGCCACACCACCATTCCGATCATCTTCGGCATCGACGCGGTCCACGGCAATGCCAACATCGTGGGCGCGACCGTCTTCCCGCACAATATCGGCCTCGGCGCGATGCACGATCCCGCGCTGATGACGAAGATCGGCCGCGCCACCGCGGAAGAGACCGCCGCCGCCGGCATCGATTGGGCGTTCGGCCCGACCCTGACCGTGCCGCAGGACGAGCGCTGGGGCCGCGCCTATGAAGGCTATTCGGAGGATCCGGCGGTGGTTGCCTCCTATGCCGGGGCGATGGTCGAAGGCCTGCAGGGTCCGCCCGGCAAGGGCACGCTCCAGCAAGGCTATGTCGCGGCCAGCGCCAAGCATTTCCTCGGCGATGGCGGCACGATCGGCGGCGTCGATCAGGGCGATGCCGACATTCCCGAAAGCGAACTGATCCGCATCCACAATGGCGGCTATCCCAATGCGATCGACGCCGGCGTGATGAGCGTGATGGCGTCGTTCAGCATGTGGCAGGGCGTCAAGATGCACGGCAACAAGAGCCTGCTGACCGACGTGCTCAAGGGCCGGATGGGCTTTGACGGCTTCGTCGTCGGCGACTGGAACGCGCACGGCCAGGTGCCGGGCTGCACCACCGAGGATTGCCCGGTCAGCTTCAATGCCGGGCTCGACATGGCGATGGCACCCGATGGCTGGAAGGCTTTGTTCCACAATACGGTCGCTGAGGTGAAGGCGGGCAAGATCCCGATGGCGCGCGTCGACGATGCGGTGCGCCGCATCCTGCGCGTCAAGGTGAAGCTCGGCCTGTTCGATCCGGCGCGCCCTTATGCCGGCCGGCTCGATGTGGTCGGTGCGCCCGAGCATCGCGTGATCGCGCGGCAGGCAGTCGCCGAGAGCCTGGTGCTGCTGAAGAACAATGGTGTCCTCCCGCTCAAGGCGAGCGCGCATATCCTGGTCGCGGGCGCTGACGCCGACGATATCGGCCAGCAATCCGGCGGCTGGACCCTGTCATGGCAGGGCGACGGCAACACCAATGCCGATTTCCCGGGCGGCACTTCGCTTTATGCCGGGATCGCCGCAGCGATGAAGGCGGCGGGCGGCAGCGCCACGCTCAGCCCGGACGGCAGCTATACCGCCAAGCCCGACGTCGCGGTCGTGATCTTCGGCGAACAGCCTTATGCCGAGATGCGCGGCGACATCCGCACGATGGAATTCCAGGCCGGCGACAAACAGGCACTGGCGCTGCTCAAAAAGTTCAAGGCGGCGGGTATCCCGGTCGTTTCGGTCTTCCTGTCCGGCCGACCCTTGTGGGTGAATCCGGAGATCAATGCGTCCGATGCGTTCGTCGCCGCCTGGCTGCCGGGCAGCGAGGGCGGAGGCGTCGCCGACGTGCTGATCGGCGATGCAGCCGGCAAGCCGCGTCACGATTTCCACGGCACCCTGTCGTTCAGCTGGCCCAGGACGGCGGGCCAGTTCACGCTCAATCCGGGCGAGAAGGATTATGATCCGCTCTTCCCGCTCGGCTATGGCCTGACCTACGCGCATGGCGGCACGGCCGGCGCGCTGAGCGAGGTGTCTGGGGTCGACCCCAGCCTTGGCAATACCAGCACCTTTTTCGCCAAGGGCCAAGTGCCGGCGCCGTTCACCTACAAAGGCGATCCGCAGGTGGTGCTGAAGCCGGTCAACAGCGCGACCTTGCAGGAAGGCGCCGCGCAACTGACCTGGCCCGCCGGCCAATCGGGCACGGTCGGCGTCGCCAGCAAGGGCATGAACCTGCTGCGCGAGGTCAATGCCGACGTGCAGTTGCAGATCACCTATCGCGTCGATCGCGCACCCACGGCACCAGTCAAGCTGACGCTCGGCAATGCGGCGGTCGATGCGAGCTTGTTATTCGCCAAGGCCGGTCCGGACTGGCGCACGATCAAGGTGCCGCTGCGCTGTTTCCGCGACCATGGTGGTGATATGGCCAATGTCATGACGCCTTTCGCGCTCGGCACGACCGGTCCTTTCACCGTTTCGATCAGCGAGCTGCGGCTCGCCGCCGATCCGGCGGGGTCGATCTGCCCCAAATGAGGTCCGTGCTCCGGGCTGCGGCGACCGCTCTGGCTGCGATCCTGCTGATCGCTGCCGACAATGCCCCGCAGCCCGCGATCCGGCTGAACCAGCTCGGCTTCCAGCCGGGCTCGCCCAAGCATGCGGTCGCGGCCGATCCTTCACCGACAGTGCTTTTATGGTCGGTGACGGATGCCGGCGGCGCGGTCGCCGCCCACGGTTCGACCAGTTTGTTCGGGGACGATCCTGTCTCGGGCGACCATGTCCATCAGCTCGATCTGAGCGCGGTGAAGCAGCCCGGCACCTATCGCCTCACCGTAGGCGCCAATACAGGCCGTCCGTTCGTGGTCGCGCCGGACGTCTATCGGCCGCTGGCGCGCGCGGCGCTCAATTATTTCTACCAGACACGCGCGGGCACACCGATCGAGGCGCGGTTCGCGGGCGGGGCGCAATGGGCCCGCCCCGCCGGCCACCCGCACGAAATCGCGCCCTGCTTCTCGGGCACGGACGAAAGCGGCACGGTCTGGCCCGGCTGCGGCGCGTACAAACGCGACGTGACCGGTGGCTGGTACGATGCCGGCGATCAGGGGAAATATGTCGTCAATGGCGGCATTGCGGTGTGGACGCTGCAGAATCTCTATGAGGTCGAGCGGACGATCCCCGAGACGAAACGCTTCACGCACGGCGCGGAACTGGTGCCCAATCAGGGCAAGCTCGACCCTCTGCTGGTAGAGGCGCGGTGGGAAATGGATTTCCTGCTGGCGATGCAGGTGCCCGACGGCACGCATATGCAATTGCCGGTCGGCCGCCAGGCGTGGAATGCCAAGATGACGCTCAGCGACGTCGATGCTTCGGGCATGGCGCATCACAAGGTCGCCGATCTGCATTGGACCAAGCTGCCGATGCCGCCGCAGGACGATCCCGAGCCGCGCCTGCTCTATCCGCCGACGACCGGCGCGACGCTCAATCTCGCCGCCACCGCCGCGCAATGCGCGCGCATCTGGAAGACGATCGACCCGGTCTATTCGGCACGCTGCCTCGATGCCGCGACGCGCGCCTTCGATGCAGCCCTTCGCAATCCGGCCATCTATACGGGCAATTTCACCGGCAGCGGCGGCTATGGCGATCCCAATCTCGCCGACGAATTCTATTGGGCGTCCGCCGAATTGTTCGCGACCACGCACGACCCGCTCTACGCCGACGTGCTGCACCGCGTGCATTTCTTCACCGATCCCGTGCACGAGCCCGGTTGGGGCAGCACCGCCGCGCTCGGCACGATCACGCTGGCACTGACCGACGGCGCGCTCAGCGCGCCGGAACAGGCAGCCCAGCGCAAGCTGATCGTGGCGGCGGCGGATGGCTTCCTCGCCGAGGAAGCGCGCTCGGGCTACCGCCTGCCTTACGCCTCGGCTAATTATAGTTGGGGTTCGAACTCCAGCCTGCTCAACCGCGCGATCCTGCTCGGCCTGGCCGCGCGCTTCACCGGCGAGGCGCGCTATCGCGACGGCATGGTCGACGTGATGGACTATATCCTCGGCCGCAATCCGCTCGACGAAAGCTTCGTCTCGGGCTTCGGGGCGCGCGCGATGCACAATCCGCATCACCGCTTCTGGGCGCATATGCTCGACCCGCATCTGCCGCCGCCGCCGCCGGGCGTGGTCTCGGGCGGGCCGAACAATGGTCGGCCCGCGGACGATATCGCGCGCACGATGGGCCCGTGCGCGCCGCAGCGTTGCTGGCAGGATCATGCCTTCGCCTATTCGCTCAACGAGGTGGCGATAAACTGGAACGCACCGTTGCTGTGGGTTGCGGCTTATCTCGACGATACGCGCTAGCGTCCTCGCCTCGTCATGCTGAACTTGTTTCAGCATCCATCGAGAGGCCGGACGCCAAGCCGCTAAATGGACCCTGAAACAAGTTCAGGGTGACCGGATGAAAAGCAAAAGGCAGCAGGATTCCCGCCTTCGTGGGAATGACCAAGAACTACCCCCGCCCGCTCAACGTCATCAGTAGATAATGGCGGATCTTCTCGGTCCGCTCATGACTGCCCGGCCCCATCACGCCCTGGGCATGGTCCGGCAGATGCGCCGCCGCCTGATCCGCATCGTCGCCGAACACGAGATGTTCGAACCAGGCGCGCCACGCCTGCTTCTCCGCCGGCGGCAGATCGCGCACGCTCATCAGCGCATGGACGAGCGCGATGAACGGCGTCGCCGAGCTGTCATAGGCCCACCAATAATTGACGAGCACGTTCAGCCGATCGAACGCGCGGACATGGTGCCACCAGATGGACGGAATGAAGAGCGCGTCGCCCGGCTCCATTTCGGCCACTTGGGCATGCGCCAGCGCCTCGGCGAAGCGCGGATAGCGTTCGAGATCGGGCGCGTCGGGATCGACCATCGAATTGGGAGGCCCGGCGAGCGTATTGTCGAGCGGCCCGAGATAGAGGTTCGCGACCTGCTCGGGCGGGAAGAGCGTGAAACGGCGCCGGCCCGCCACGCAGACAGCGAGGTTGGGCGAGGAATCGAAATGGGTCGCGACCTGGGTCGCATTGCCGATCCACAGCCGCGGCACCGCATCGGACGGCGGCAGGTCGAGCGGGTTCGCTTCCTGCCAGCCGGGCAGATGCTCGGGCGCGGCGGCGGCATTGGCATAGATCGCTGGCGGCGCTGCGACACGCTGTTCGGCCAGCCGCAGCAATTCGCCGACCAAATTGGGCAGCGGCACATGCTGCCGCTGAAAATTGAAGCCCTGCATGTCGTCGCGATAGAAGAAGCGGCCCCCGATCTCGGGCGGCCCGACCAGCACCTCGAGCGGCTTGCCGCCGCCGAAGCCGGCCAGATATTCCGCTATCGCGCGATCGCCGCCTTTCGCGTGCTCGACCGCGCGCCAGTCGGCGACCTGGCCGCGCAGCAGAACCGGGACATGCCCACTCGCGACTTCAGCCCGGAACGTCGCGGCATCGACAGCATCGCGTTCGATCACGCGATTGGGGGTGGCGGCGGGACGATCGGCGATCATTCCCGTGGCTTAGCCATCCTAGCGAATGGTGCCTAGCTTGACGTGCAGCAGCACCGGCATCGACGTGAAGTTCAGCCCGTAGTCGGTCTGATCGCCATTCCACATCCGGTCGAACACCCAATTACCGTCCGCGTCATAATGGCCTTCCTCGATCCGCACGAGCTGCAGCATCTCGCCCGGCGCGGCGTTGGCCAGCTCGATCTGGACGCGCGCATGGAGTGCGGTGACGAGATATTCGTCCGGCCCCAATTGCGCGATCACCGCGCCGCCGGAGGGATAGTCATTGCCTTCGGCCGGCTTGAAGCCGAATTGCGCGCGGCCGAAGCTTACCGTCGCCCTATATTTGCCGAGGTCGATCACCTGCTCGTGCTTGGCCGCCGGATCGGTCGGCTCGGCAACGCCCCACGTCTTGCCGGTCAAAGCCAGCACGGGCCAGACATGCACGAGCTGCCCGAACAGGCGGTAATTGAGCGCGAACGCGTCGAGCGTCCCGTCGTCCAGCTTGGCGGCGCCGAGCGGGAAGTTCCAATAACCGGTCTCGTCCATGCCGAATGGCGAGAAGCCGATCGTGCCCCGGCCCATCGCCGGGAAGAAGTAGCGCGCGAACTCCTTCTTGTTGCCGGTCTCGGGCACGAACAGGGCATTGTCCGGCCGATCATATTGATCGAGGAAGCCCAGATAATCGTGATGGTCCGAATTGTAGATGTCGGGCGCCAGCACATCGACATGCGGCGCCGCCGCCTTCCACACATCGAGCACCGCCGGATCGGGACCGCCCGACGAGTAAGTGTTGGGATCCTGCCAGACGTCGGTATGGCTGGGTAAAGCAGCGTTGACGTACATCGGCAGCGGCTTGATCGCCTTGCCCGCCGCCGCGACCTGATCGATGTAGCCCGCGACATACCAGGCATGGAACGCCAGCTCCGCATCGCGGCCGAACACTTGCGTCCAAGTGCCTGTCTTGCCGATCTTGGCCGCCAAAGGCGCGGGCACGGCGCCGGCGAAGAGCTTGTCCGCCTGCGGCGAATGATCGCGTGCGAGGCCGTAGCTGCCGCTCTCATTTTCGACCTGGACCATCAGCACGGTGTTCTGGCCGTCGGCATCCTTCAGATGCTGGATCAGGTGCGCGAAGGCGTTCTTGTCCGCCGCCAGCGTGTTCGTCCCGAAGGGCGTCAGCGCGTAATGGATCTGACCCTTGAGGTTGGTCATGCGCGGGAAGCGCTTCGGGTCGAGCTTGACCCAGGCGGGCGTGTAGTTGGCGTTGGTGTTCTTCCACGTCCCGAACCACAGGATGACGAGGCGCTTGTCGTGCGCGCGCGCTTCCTTGAGCAGGGTATCGAGGAAGGAGAAATCGAACTTCCCCTCCACGGGCTCGATCTGCTCCCACGCGACCGGCACCTCGAGCGTGTTCGCGCCGAGCTTCTCGATCGTCGGCCACACCTTGGGCAGAGCGGCGGCGTAATTGGACGAATTGTTGACCTGCGCGCCGAGCATCAGGAACGGCTTGCCGTCGACGATCAGCGCATGGCGACCATTCTGGGCGACGATGTGCGGCAGGTTGGATGGCGCGGCCGACGCCGGCGCGCACGCCAGGGCCGCCACGGACCCCGCAACCGTCAGAATCTCGCGCAGCATCAGCCTCTCCCCTTGGGTTTCGTCGACCCGTGGCGGGATGATAGGCGAGCGTCAGGCTGGGATAAATATGATTTTTACAGGTTGGGCAGAGGGGCGGCCGTGGCCGCCCCTCGCAAGGTTCAGAACTTGAACTTGGCAGACGCGCCGACGATCCGCGGATCGTTGATCATGCCGGTCAGATTGTTGAAGTCGATCGCGCTGATCGAGCGGATCTGGTTGAGGATGTTGCGGCCGAATACCGCCAGCTCCAGCCCGCTGTGCATCTGATAGCCAAGCTTGAGCCCGCCTTCGGTCAGCGACCGGCCGCGGAACTCCTTCGCCTCATAGAGGAAGTAGTTGATGTCGCTGCGATAGGCCCAGTCGGTTATCGCGAACACCTCGTCGCCATTGGCGAGCGGGATGCCGTAGCGGAGCGTGAAGTTGGCAACGTAACGCGGCGCCTGCGGCAGGCGGTTGCCGTTGACCAGGGCAACCGTGGCGCCGTTCACAATCGTCTCGGGATCGGTCACGGTGCAGAGCGCGCCGCAGACGCCGACCACCAGGTTCGGATCCTTGATCTTGGTGAAGTTATAGCTGCCCGACGCGGTGAAGGTCAGGTTCGGCATCGGCCGCGCCTCGATCTCCGCCTCGATGCCATGGCCCAGCACATGATCCGCGCTGAGCAGGCGCGCCGAATTGGTCGCGCCGCCGACCGCGGTGATCTGCAGGTCCTTGGTGCGGTTCCAATAGGCATCGAGCGCGAAGTTGACCTTATGGTCGAGCGTCGCACCCTTGATGCCGCCCTCGGCCGAGATCGTGGTCTGCTTGGGCGCGCTGTTCTGGAAGCTGCCGAAGGTCACGCGATCCTGGATCGCCGGGCCCTGATAGCCGGTCGCGACGCGCGCGTAGAAGTTGATCGTGCGGCTCGCGGCATAGGTCGCACTCGCATCCCAGGTCACGTCGGAGCCATTGACCACCTCGCGCGTCGGCAGCGTGTCCGACAAGGCGAAGGACGGCGCATAACCCGTCACCAGATCATTCTTGTGATCGTGCGAGTACCGCACGCCGGCGCGCAGCGTCAGCTGGTCGATCTTGTAGTCGGCCGAGGCGAAGATGCCGTAATTCACGTTCAGGTCGTCATGGACGAGATCCTGATCGAGATTGGCCGGACGCGTCGTGTAGGGCGTGGCATAATCGAACTCGTCGTAGCGCAGCTTCTGGTGGAAATAATAAGCGCCACCCTGAAAGCGGAGGCCGCCCATATCCTCCGACGCGAAGCGCAGCTCCTGGCTGAATTCGCTCGGCTTGGTGATGCCGCCGGTATTGTCCGCGAACAGCGCCTGGTTGAGCGCCAGCGGCGGGAAGGTGTAGACGTCGCCACCGTCGATATCGCCCGTGCTCTCGACCCGCGCATGTTCGTAGGCGGTAATCGAATAGAGCGTGCCCAGGCCTTCGAAATGATAATCAAGGTGCAGGTTGGTGCCCCACTGGGTCATGCTCTGGCTCGTATAGCCGTCGAGCGCGACCTCATCCTTCTTGAAGCCGGTGTTGAAGTCGTTGCTGCCCTGCTTGAACAGGCCGGCGCGGAAGACGCGTGGGCTTCCGTCGAGATCGCGCGCATGGACGTTGACGAGCGCGCTGAAGTCGCCCGATTCATAACCAAGCTGGAAGCGGCCAGCGAGATCGCGATAGCCTTCCAGATTCTTGTCGGCGACGCCGGTGGTGGCGGTGTTGTGCACCCAGTCGTCGCGGCGCTGGAGGATACCCGACACGCGCGCATTGAAGCCGTTGCCGAGCGGCACGTTGATCGCGGCCTCGGCATTGACCGTATTGTAGGTGCCCCACTCGACCGAACCGTAGCCGCCGAACTGATCGGTCGGCTTGGCGGAATCGAGCTTGATCACGCCCGCCGGCGTGTTGCGGCCGAACAGGCTGCCCTGCGGCCCGCGCAGCACTTCGACATTGGCGAGATCGAACACGGGGAAGGATTTGAGCATCGGATTTTCGAGCGCCACATCGTCATAGACGATCGACACCGGCTGGGCGGCGTTGGGATCGAAATCGGTATTGCCAAGGCCGCGAATGTAGAAACGCGGGAAGGTGCGGCCGAACGAGCTTTCGATCTGCAGGCTGGGCGTACGCGACGACAGGAAGCGAATGTCGAGGCCGCTCGAGTTGAGAACGTCGAGCTTGTCGCCGTTGATCGCGGTTACCGCCACCGGCACGTCCCTGGCATTTTCCGCGCGGCGCGTGGCGGTGACGACGATTTCTCCGGTATCGCTATCGGCGGCGGGGACTGCGGGCGCCGCATCATCGGCCGCCTGGGCCGCACCGGCAACGAGCATCAGCGCGGCGAGCGCCACGCCATGGTTCAACAGGCGGCGCGTGCCGGCAAGCTTGGCTTGGTAGATCATGATTGTCCGGGTCCCCTTAAGGTTCAGGCCGGCATCCTCTCCGATCCTGAGCGTCGGATTTCATGGAAGCGTAACAAAAGCCGGTCCGGCCGGATAGCGGCGCGCCGTCGGCGCGCACGGTCTGACGGTCAGGTGTGGTGCGGGCGCTACAATGCGCCGATCAGCCGACCAGCCGTATAACACGGCCCCGCAGCGCGGCGCCGATCCGGCGCGCCTGCCCCTCGTCATTCCAGATATGGAAAGAGAGGCGCAGGATATCGCGCCGCCGGTCGAAACGGCAACCGAGCGCCCGCAGCGCGGCCTCGGCACCGTCGACATCGTCGCACGTCAGACAGAGCGTGCCGCCGCGATCCTGCATCGCGAACTCCACATCCGCCGCATCCGCCATCGTGTCGATCAGCACACGGTTAGCGGCCAGGATCGCCGTAATACCTATGTCCATCACCGTCTCGATCCCGCTCGCCGCGAGCACGCATGGCGCCGGCGCGGGCGTGCCGCCCCAGAAGCGGCGCGCATCTTCGGCATAACGGAAATCCCGGATATCGAATTCGAATGGGTTCGCGTGGCTGAACCAGCCGGCATTGATTGGCGCGAATGTGCCAATCAGCTCGCGCCGCATCCAAAGGAAGCCCGCGCCGGGGCCGCCGCACAGCCATTTGACGCTCGATCCGACCAGCGCGTCCACACCCCACAGTTGCGGCTGAACGGGCAGGATGCCGACCGCCTGACAGGCATCGACCACCGATATCGCGCCGGCGGCGCGCGCCAGCCGCGCGATCTCCGCCATCGGCGAGACGAGGCCGCTGTTCGAATGGACGTGCATCGGCACGATCGCCGCGACGTGCGGGCCGATCGCATCGGTCCAGCTCTGCGGGTCGATCGGATTGCGATCCTCGGGAATGAGTTCCAGTTTGAAGCCGAGCGCGCCAAGCTGACGCATCGCGAAACCGACCGTCGCGAAAGCGTGCGCGGAGGCGAGCAGGACATCGCGCCCCGGCTCGCGCTTCAACCCCGACAGGATCGCGGTCAGCGCGGCCGACACCGAAGGCTGCGGGCAGACCTCCGCGACTTCCGCCCCGATCAGCCCAGCGACGCCGGCGCGGAAAGCATCGATCGCGGGAAGCCATGTGCTCCAACCGTCTGATCCCTCCTCGGCCCATGGGTCCAACAGGTCTTTATTCAATCGCGCGCGCGAGCCGCGCGGCAGGCAGCCGACCGAATGGCTCAACAGATAAGGCCCCGGGCCCGGCACCTCGAACAGGTCGCGGGGATCGGCGGTCATGCCACCGCCCGCCGCAGCCGTTCGAGATCGGCATGGCGCGTCACGCTTTCGCCATCCGCCACCGCGCAGCGATAATCGCGCAAGATCTTGAGCGAGCGCAGCAGC